>ENA-OPBE01001692-OPBE01001692.1-human-gut-metagenome-genome-assembly--contig:-NODE-1692-length-18451-cov-2.277506_pt1 | contig 18451 bp, 20 predicted proteins | sample MGYA00241066_ERZ501448 | MGnify/ENA primary metagenome ERZ501448 (study PRJEB25962, sample SAMEA2042585) | human gut metagenome | biome: human gut; feature: human-associated habitat; material: faeces...
CCGCCGTAGGTTTGTTTTTATCCATAAGGGAATAGATGCAACATTAGCGATAAAAATGTGAGGATGGAATAGAGTAATGGATTCAAAGAAAGAAATACAGCATGTATATCTTGTGGGCGCGAAGTCATTGGGGGCTTACGGAGGGTATGAGACCTTTGTCTACAAGCTCACGGAGTATCACCAGAATAAAGAAAACATTAAATATCATGTTGCCTGCAAAGCCAACGGTGACGGTTGCATGGATGAGAGCAAGTTTGAGGGCGTGACAAAAATCAACGAACACGAATTTGAATTCCACAATGCCCACTGTTTCAAAATTGATGTTCCTCAGATTGGCCCTGCGCAGGCAATTTATTATGATGTTGCTGCACTAAAAGCTTGTTGCGAACATATCAAGGAAAACCATATTCCGCACCCTATCGTTTACATCATGGCTTGCCGTATTGGGCCTTTTGCTGGTCATTTTTACAGAGAAATCCATAAACTGGGTGGTACTGTGTTCTTGAATCCAGATGGGGAGTGTGAAATAATATGGACAACCAGAGAAAAGCCTGATTTCATGCGGGTTTGCGCGGCTTGACCTTTTCACCTCAACTTGTTTCTGCTTGTCATGGTGCGTTAGGGCCAGCGTGTTTTCAGGGGTTAATGGCTTCTGGTTGCGCTCTATACTTAACCCACCACAGCGAAAGCTGATAGAGCAGAAAACAGAATAAGGAGGTACGAAGGCGAGCCTGCGTATAGATTGTTGCTGCAATCTGTATACGGGCTTGTTGTCGTGCAATGAAGAAATCGATGATGAAATGGAAAAATGAAGTTAAATGACAAAGTGCGGCATATGTACTTCGTAGGTGTAGCAGTGATACGGTGGATTGCCTTTGCGCGACCCGTCGTAGGCTTGATTTTACTCATGCGATAGGCATACGGATTCATTGAAAAGTGATTCTTTGAAACATATATATGGATTAGTGTAAAGATAAATGATGAGGAGTATTTGAGGGATGATGAAAAATAAAATTAGAATACTGCATGTGGCTCAGGCCGCAGGTGGCGTGGATCGTTACATCCAAATGCTTCTCAAGTATTTGGATAAAGAAAAGGTCGAAAACATATTGGTATGCTCACAGGATTTCCATAAAGATGATTACAACGGGCTAGTTGATTATTTTGAGCAAATTGAGATGACGAGAGCTATTGGAGGCAACGACTTAAAGGCAATAAAAGAGGTTAGAGCACTGATAAAGAAGTATAACCCTGATATTGTCTATGCTCATTCCAGTAAAGCAGGGGCTATTGCTCGTGTTGCGGATATTGGTCTGAAAAATCATTGTGTATACAACCCACATGGCTGGGCGTTTAATATGCGTTGCTCTGCAATGAAAAAGGCAATATACACAGCGATTGAAAAGATAGCTGCACCATTTTGCGACAAAATCATCTGCATTTCCGATGCAGAGAAGCAGTCAGCACTGAACAAAAAAATTTGCAGAGAGGACAAGCTGCAAGTCATTTTTAATGGCGTTGACATCGAATCCTATGAAAATGGAGTGCATGGTGCTGTTAAGAGAAAAGATCTGAACATACCGGAAGATGCATTTGTCGTTGGAATGGTTGGGCGAATGAGTCCTCAAAAGGCACCGGACGTCTTTGTTAAGATGGCAAAGAAGGTAAAAGATGTAGTTCCAAATGCACACTTCATCATTGTTGGCAACGGAAATCAAGAAGCTGAGATTAGAAAGTATGCAGAGGAGAATGGCTTTGCGGATTGCTTACATATCACAGGCTGGGTTGATAATCCGATGAGCTATGTCGAAATTTTTGACGTTGCCTGTTTACTGAGCCGTTGGGAGGGCTTCGGCTTGGCTCTGCCCGAATACATGATGGCAGGCAAACCGATTGTGGCAAGCAGCGTGGATGCTATTCCGAATATAATCAGGGATGGAGAAAATGGCTTGCTTGTTGAAGTGGATGATGCCTCTGGAGCAAGTAAAGCTGTATATGAATTATATACAAACGATGAGCTGAAAGATAGTTTGATAGAGAATGCATATAAGGATGTTCATGAAAGATTTGATGAAAAACGAGTTGCGTCGGAACATATGAAATTAGTTGAAGAACTTTGTGTGAATAAGAAAGAAGCATAAAGTGGAGAAAGAATGATGTTAAAAAATATAGTATATATTTATGACCAGGCATACTTGTCTGGGGGTGCGGCTAAAATTGCTTTCGGCGAAGCATTAGAAATGCAAAAAAAAGGATACAACGTCATTTTCTTTGCAGCGGTCGGCCCAGTCGGAGAAGAACTGTTATCGTCCAATATTAAAACAATTTGCCTAAACGAAAAACATATTGCCTTTACTAAGAGTCCAAAGGCACTCTATCATGGAATATGGAATAACAATGCGTATAAGGCACTAAGGACGTGCTTGAATGAATTGGACAAAGATAGCACGGTTGTTCACATACATGGATGGACAAAATCTCTGTCAAGTTCTGTCATAAAAGCTGCTTATGATAGCGGCTTTAAAATGGTTATTACATTACACGAATATTTTAGCATTTGTCAAAATGGTGGACTGTTCAACTATCACCAGAATAAGATATGCAATCTGAAGCCGGGGTCTATAAGGTGCTATTTTTGTAACTGCGATAAGCGGAATTATTTGCAAAAGTGGTACAGAAATATTAGACAGATGGTTCAAAACAAAGTCCTTAAGCAAGTAAAGCCGAATGTAATCTATATTACGGAGTTCAGCAAGGACAAATTGAGTTTGGATGACAACTATCGAAATAATTGCTATAACTTAACGAACTTCGTTGAAATTGAGAAAAAAGCGAGGATTCAAGTAGAAAAGAATGAAAACTATCTTTTCATAGGACGAATTTCGGCGGAAAAAGGAATTGATGTCTTTTGCGAAGCAATATCTGCCGCGAAAGTTCCTGGAATAGTGATTGGAGAAGGTCCATTAAAAAAAGAGTATGAGGAGAAATACCCGGCAATCTCGTTTGTTGGATGGAAAAATCATGACGAAATGACAGAGTATCTTCATAAAGCAAGAGGATTGGTTATTTCATCCAAGTGGTATGAGACGATGGGACTTACAGTTGTTGAGATGCAACAGTATGGTATTCCTTGTATTGTTCCGGCAGAGTGTGCAGCAAGTGAGTACATCGAAGATAGGGTAGATGGGCTTCTATATACAATTGGAAATTCAAAAAGCTTAACAGAATGTTTTGAAGTTTTAAGAGATGATGAATATATTGAGAAGTTAAGTATGGCTTTTCTTAATAATTTGAATTGGAATCGTTTCTCTATGCAAAGCCATAGTAGAAAACTGGTTGGTATATATAACGATATTCTAAAGATTGGAAAAAGCGAGAAATGATAAAAGCACTAAATAATCTTGCAGTGATAATACTGAATTATAACAGTAGCGAACTTTCGATTGCTGCAACAAAAAATATTCTTGATTTAAAAACGGGAGCAAAGGTTATTGTTGTTGATAACTGCTCGACAGATAACTCACAGGAAGTTTTAGATGAGAAACTCGGAAATGTTAAAAACGTCTATCTTGAGTTCTCGAAATCAAACAAAGGTTATGCGGCGGGAAATAATATCGGAATTCGTGCAGCGGAAAAATTGGATGTTGATACGGTGCTAATTATGAATCCGGATATAGAAGTTCCAGACGCGAAAATTTTATATGAGATGTATGATTGCTTGGCGAGAAATAATAACATTGGCGCGGTTACGGTAAAAACAATATTTAATGGAACTGTACGGGAGCCTAATGAATGCGCATGGAAGTTTATGACGCCAGAATATCTGATGTTCGGTGGAACTATACTTGGAAAGTTTTTGCTGAAACCACAGTTCTTAAAAAAAGAAGAGTGCAACGATGGAGTAACATATGTGGATGTTGTTCAAGGATGTTTCTTCATGATACGCATGGATAATATACGGGCGACGGGTTATCTTGATGAGCACACATTTTTATATACGGAAGAATCAATACTGGCAAAAAGGCTGGAAAAAATAGATAAGAAAAATGCAGTTTTGACAAATTTCTATATCAAACATAACCATCGTGAAAAAAACAAAAGACTGGTGAAATATAGAAATAAACTTTTTGATATGAAATGCTTTTACCAGTCGAGAAAATATTATATAACTGCTTACTCCAATATGAATAGGACATTTCAGATTGTTGCACGAATAGTATTGAGTGTTGACTTTGAAATTAAGAAAATGATGATTAGGATCAGGTGCTTAAAAAATGAATGAAATGAAGGGAGAATGTAAAAAAAACAGATGTAATCCAAGTGGAACATTGTTTTTTATAATTGGGCTGATTTTTATAGATTTATTTGGTTTTAATCCTGAAAGAATGGAAAACTCTCAGGTTACAAAAAACTTGGTTCTTCCATATATTAGTCTGAATATAACAAGCACAATGTTTGTTTTATCAATAGCAGCAAGTGCAATATGTTTCATTGGAAGTAAATCGAAGTGGAAAGTGCCAAGTAATGTGTTGACATTAGTGGCTAGAATAGCACTTTACTTTTTTCCGTTATTATATATGCAAGGCGATTTTAAAATTGGGGTTGCGTATGCAATGATACAGTGTGCGTTCTCTTACTACATAGGTGCTAACAATACTTCAGAGTATAAAACGGTGTTAAATCTTCTTGTGGCACTAATGGTTGGTCTCTCAATTGAAGTCTTTGTGGTGCTTTATCTTAATAAGTTGTCGCTGTTTTCTCCTGACATTAAATGGTATATGGTTATTCCTATTGGAAAATCAAATTATATAACTTGTGTGATATTACCAATATATGTTGCAACGGTTGAGTACTATGGACATAAATTTAAGCCTATCATCACAGTAGCGTTTTCAGGCTTTATATTTAGCGCTCTTTTAGCCACTGGCTCTAAATTCGCTTTGGTACTTTTTGTAGGGTATTGGTTTGTGAAGCTTTTGCAAGGTGCAATAAGCAACAAAAAAATAGAAAAGAGAAAATTTGCGAGAAATGTGCTGTTAGCATGCGTGCTTATAAGCGGAATAGTGTATATTTTTATTGCACATAGCGTACAGGTTAATATAATATTGGGGCGTTTTGGCGTAAGTACTTTGTTTTCAAACAGAATAAATGTATATAAGGAAACGATGGAACTCATATTTCAGCATTTGCTTTTTGGACGAAGTGCTTATAGTTATCATGTATTTGATGCCGTAAAGGCACATAACTGGTTGTTAGAGTCATTAGTTCAAACGGGACTAATTGGAACGGCGGTATATGGATATGCTCTTTATATTGGCGTTCGTGTAGTTCGTCGAATCAAGCAAAAAGACATTAGAGTGTCTGTTATCTCTTTTGTGATTATGTATTTGTTTCAAGGAATGGTAGAACCAAATTTGTTTGGAACATTGTCAGATGCGTTGTTTTGGCTTGTGTTGGGAGTGGCTTTTGCGATTTATAAGAATGAAGGAAAATCATATGAAGAATAACTCGCTAAAGAAAGGAATGATAAAAGTTTTGATGGCTAACGTTTTGACTTTAATGTTTAGCCTTCTGACTAATTTCATTCTTCCAAAATTTCTATCAGTTGAATCATATTCGGAAATTAAAACATTTCAACTGTATATTACATATATCGGTGTTCTGCATTTTGGATATGAAGATGGTATGTATCTGAAATATGGCGGAAAGACGATCGACGAAATAAGCGGGGAAGACTTACAAACAAATTTATATACACTTCGCATTTTCCAAATTGTTGTCACAGCAGTTACAGTTGTTATAGCTGCTTTTCTAAAAGATGCAGTATTTCTTGCGTTTGCGCTGGCAATTCTTCCGGTAAATTTGGTGGCATATTTCAAACTTTTATTTCAAGCCATAGGTGAGTTTGGAAAATACGGAAGAATTATGAATGTGACGGCAATCGTTACATTTGCAATCAACGTAATTGCTTTGTTTGTTCTTAGAACAGATAATTATAGAATTTTTCTGTTTGGATATGTTGCTTGGGATTTGATACTTTGGATATTGTTGGAAATGTATTTAAAGAACAAACTTCCAAGCGGAAAAACAAAAAAGCATTTTTCGTTTTGTGAGCTGAAAAGAAATATATCCACAGGCATTCCTTTGACGCTGGGAAATTTTTCGTCAGTAATGTTGACTTCCATAGATCGTTGGTTTGTAAAGGGCTTAATGACGACTTTGGATTTTGCACAGTATTCTTTTGCAGTAAGCACTGAAAGTTTTATAAATGTTGCGTTGACGCCGATTACTGTAACTCTCTATAACTATTTTTGTAAAAATACAGACACAAAAGAAATTCTGAAAATGAGAAACAGTGTTTTGATTTTTGCATCGTATGTTGTTTCCTGTGCATTTGGAGCAAAATTCATTATGGAGTTTTTTCTGGATAAGTATATGGGGTCATGTAATGTTATGTTTATTCTTTTTTCAGCACAGATCTGCTATGTGGTGATAAAGGGAATTTATGTGAATATGTACAAAGCGCAAAAGAGACAAAATGAATACTTCAGAAAGCTTGTACTGGTTGTTGTTATTGGAGTGATTTTGAATGCTCTATTCTATGCAATTAAGCCGTGTAAAGAAGCTTTTGCATTTGGAACTGTGGCATCTGCATTGATATGGCTTATTCTTTGTCTAAGAGATTTTCCAGAATTGAATATTAAAACGAACGAAGCATTGTATTTGGGCACTTCCATTTTAATATTCATTGCATTTGGGATTTTTATGGAATCCATAGTTGGCTTTATATTGTATATTGCGACAATTTCACTTCTTGCAAGAATTTTGCTTAACGATGATTTGAAGTATTTGATGAAAATTGCTCTAGGAACTTTGAAATTGAGAAGGAGATAAAATGGGGAGGTCATTATGAAACAAAGAGTTATAGATTTTATAAAGTATAATCCAGCCGTTTTTAAAGCATACAATTTTCTGGGGAGTTTGTTACTTAGATTTTTGGGATTGTTTATTCCTATTGACAATAAAAAAATATTGTTTGTCTCTTTTGGTGGAAAAAAATACGATGATAGTCCACAGAGTTTATACGAGAAAATGATAAAAATGGAGGAATTTAATGATTACAAATTTGTATGGGCATTTGTGAATACAGATGTTAGCATACCAGGTGATGCACATAAGGTGAAAATTGATACGCTCGAATATTTTGTACAGGCCTTATCATCGAAATTCTGGATTATAAATGTTTCGGCAGAAAGAGGATTGAATTTTAAAAAGAGTAAGACAATCTGCATAAATACTTGGCACGGAACTCCGATAAAAAAGATTTATGGAGAAGAAAATGAAAATGCTGGCAAGAAAAAGATTCGCAAGCCTGAAAAATTCGATTTGATTTGCTCACAAAGTAGTTATGATCAAGAAATATTTTCGAGGATTTTCAATGCTCCAAAAGAAAATGTTATCATAAGTGATTTGCCAAGAAATGATATTTTACTCAAATACACTGCAGAGGACATAGAAAAAATCAAGATGGACTTGCATATCCCGGTAGACAAAAAGGTGATTCTTTATATGCCCACTTATCGAGAGTATACGAGAGATTCTGCGAATGCCTGCTACTTTAATCCTCCAATGGATTTGGCTAAGTGGGAAAAAGAATTGGGTGATAAGTATGTGCTCCTATTTAGAGCGCATTATCTCGTTGTAAAGAATATGAATATAAAAGAAAACTCGTTTGTACGAGAGATGTCAAAGTATAAGCAATTAAGTGAATTATATGCAATTAGCGATATTATGATTTCTGACTATTCAAGTGCATTTTTTGATTTTGGAATTCTTGAGAGACCGGAGATGTGCTTTGCTTATGATTTGGAAGAGTATGAAAAACATAGAGGATTTTACATGGATTTGAAGGAATTGCCGTGTGAAATTGACAAAACAGAAGACGATATAATACGCCATATCAAAGGCATGAACTTTGAGGAGGAATCTAAGAAAGTAAAACTCTTCAAGAAAAAATACACGCCGAAGGCAGGTCATGCAACGGAAATTGTTCTTAGAGAGATGATTGATCGGTATATGTGATGACACGCGTTTTTTGCGATGAAAAGATGAAAGGATTTGGAAAGTGAAATCAAATTATTTAAAGGTTTGCCGTGGTGCTATAAATCTTGTGGAAACGGCATTATGCAACAATGAAATTGCGGGAAAAATACTTTATGTCGCTGACCCATTTGTTGATAAGCTATATGGTTCTCAGGTTAGAAAGCAAATTGAAACGGTTGGTCAGCTAAAAGAGGAAATGTGTGACTATAATACCATCGAGTATGCGATGGATATAGCGGAGCGGTGTATTGCGACAGATGTGAACTGCATTGTTGGTTTGGGGGGCGGAAAAGTATTAGATGTATGCAAATATGCGGCATATGTGTCAAAGACACCATTTCTCTCAATTCCAACAACTGCAGCAAATGACGGACTGGCATCTCCGATAGCTGTTTTAAAAAGAAAAGACGAGAAGCCTAAGAGTCTTGGAGCTGCAATGCCATCGATGATTTTGATCGATACAGAAATAATTGCAAATGGGCCGATTCAAAACATCAAAGCCGGCATTGGAGATACAATCTCAAATTATATGGCACTGCTCGATTGGGAATTTGCCGTATCGCGTGGTAAAGATGAGATGAATGGATATGCTTATTTGATGTCCAGAAATTCGCTTGATGCCCTAATGAAAACGCAATATGATAGGATTTGCCCGGAATTTATCGAAGTTTTGGTGAATTCGCTTGTCTTGTCTGGAATTGCTATGGATTTTGCAGGAAGCAGCCGTCCGGTTAGTGGATCGGAGCATTTATTTAGCCATGCGCTGGATTTTTATAGTGAGAAGAAGAATTTGCATGGATTGCAGGTGGCATTAGGAACGGTTGCCGTATTAAAGCTAATAGGGCATCCTCAAAATGAAGTGGTCGATTATCTGAAAAGATTTGATGTCAATGTAAATCCGCTGGCAATGGGCATCGATGAAGATACATTTGTGCTGTGTATGCAAAAAGCAACAACAATGAGAAAAAATCGCTATACTTATCTTCACGAAATTGATTTGTCAACAGATAGAGTGAAGAATGTATATAAAGAATTGGTAAAAGAACTTTAATGGAGGAATTAAAAATGAAAGCATTGATTTTAGCAGCAGGTTTGGGTACACGTTTGGCACCGATTACAAATGACCGTCCGAAATCTTTGGTGCCAGTAAATGGACAGCCGATTATTCTGAAACAGATAGATAACCTTCATAAAAATGGAATAACTGATATAACGGTTGTGTCTGGATATAAAGCTAACATTTTGGAAGAAAAAATTCATGCATTGTATCCTGAAATCCGAATTATTGAAAGCGTGGACTATGCAACAACTAATAATATGTACTCTGCGTATCTTGCGCATGAAGTGATGGAAAACAGCGATTTCTTGATGATGAACGCGGATGTCTTCTATGATGCATCTGTTGTAACTGCGCTGTTGAATTTTGAGGCCCCGAATGCAATCGTCACTGATATTGGTACTTATCTTGAAGAATCAATGAAAGTCGTAGAGGAAAATGGGCGATTGGTTAAAATTTCTAAGAGCATTGAAAAAGCGGATGCGCTTGGAGCTTCAATCGATGTGTATAAATTCTCTTCTGACGCGGGAAAGAAATTCTTTGGTAAGTGTGCAGAATACATAGAGACCAAAAAAGAACTCAAAATGTGGAGCGAAGTGGCATTGAATGATATTCTAAAGGATGTTGAATTTAGAGCCTGCCCGCTGGTTGGACGTTGGCTTGAAATTGATAATCATGACGACCTTGCAGCGGCAGAGAAACTGTTTGCGGAGGAACAGTGATGGGAAAGGAAACCGAGATTGAATTTGACTTTTTTGGAAAGAATGCAAGTGAATTAAAAAATAAAAAGCTGTTTCTCTTTGATATGGATGGTACGATCTATGAAGAAAACAGTGTGTTTGATGGAACACATCAGCTTTTAGACTATATTGTGGAATCGGGCGGAAAATATGTGTTTATTACAAATAACTCATCGAAATCCGTAGATGACTACATAACAAAAGTAAATGGCTTGGGAATTAAGGCAGATAAAGATAATTTCTTTACGTCAGCACAGGCAACTGTACGCTACTTGAAGAAAAAGTATGAGAAGCCTTATGTGTATTGCCAGGGAACGAAGTCGTTGTTAGCTGAACTGTCAAATGAAGGAATAAAAGTAACATCAGATATAGCGGCAGGCGTAGATGCGGTTGTAGTAGGCTTTGATACAGAGCTTACAAGCGAAAAACTACGGAAAACTTGCCAGATTCTTTCTGAAAATGAACTTCCTTTTATTGCGACAAACCCAGATTTGAGATGTCCGGTATCATTCGGCTTTATTCCGGACTGCGGCTCAATCTGCAAAATGATTGCAGCAGCAACGGATAAAGAACCTACATACATTGGAAAGCCTGAGCCGGTGATGGTGGACTTTGTACGAGAAAAATTTGGGTTCAGCAAAGAAGAAACGGTTGTTATTGGTGATCGCTTGTATACAGATATAGCAACAGGTTTAAATGCCGATGTTACCGCTATTTGTGTATTAACAGGTGAAGCTACCTCTTCGGATATAGAAAATGGAGAAATTAAGCCTGATTACACTTTTGAAAGTGTAAAAGATATTTGGAAGGCTTTAGAAGATTAAAATGATAATGCCCACGATGAACAGGTGCAAAATACCGGCTTATCGTGGGCATTCTTCTTTTAGGTGATATTTGTTTCAAACGGCTTGTGCTGCATCAAATCTAAAATGTGCCGGAAGGTGGAAGCTCTCAATAAATGCATGGTGCTGGTTGTAGTAGTGGCGGAGATCATATCCCATGCGGTACAGCTCCAGCAGTTTGACAAGAACCAGATTGGGATGAATCCGCTTCAGGGCCGCGATCTGCGCAGCATCCAGGCCGCGTTTCGTGAGATTATAAATCTCGCTGCTGTCTAGCATCAGGTGGGAGGCAAATGCGTTCTGCTCATGCAGAATAATGTGCTTGTCCTTGATGGCAATGAACTTTTTCACAGAGTTCAAGTTGGGGTGTTCCAGATAATGGCCGACAGCATAACCGCACACCATCTGCTTTGTGTACTTATCAATGCGCTGGTTGATGAAAACCATGTGGTTATGCCACTGGAAAGCTAACAGTCCGAGCAGCTCATGGAAGCAGTCGGTTTCGCTGATTTCCATACCGACATTCAGGGCAATCTTCTTGATGTTCCTTGTTCCGAAATTCTGAACGAGATCGTTGGCCTGTTGATGAATTAAAAGTGAATCCATACAAAACTCCTTTCGAGGAATCTGTTACAGTGGGCAGCAGATAGGTCATTCGGTCTGGCCGCTTTGGGTGTGGGTTTTTTCCGCTTCTTTTCTTAGTTTCTCTTCCTTTTGTTTGAAATAGGCTTTCTGCATTACAATCATAATGCCGTCCATATCCTCATCGGATAGTTCCCCGGATGCGAACAGTTCGGACAGGTCCAGCGCAAGCTGCTGGGCTTCCATTCGTCCGCGCTTTCCGAAAACTTCTCCGGCCTTGGCGATGAACTCATCAGAAGAAGTGTTCTCGGTATACAGGTAATTGAGTGGGACCTGAAAGATTTCAGACAGCTTCTGGTAGATTTCTCGCTTTTTGGGATAACGATCTTCCTTCTCATATCCGGCAATCGTTCGGGTAGTGACACCCAGCATTTTTGCTAGTTCCACCTTGGTGTAGCCATTTTTTTTCCGCAAATCATAGAGCTTTTCTCCAAATTTCATGTAATTGCATACCTTTCTGGTGTGGTGTGTGTTTCATCAGAGCGTTGGGGATATGCAGCGGAATCTCAGTTAATGATTGTAGAAAGTAAGTTTCCAACTGATTCTTGACAAGATGCCGTCAAATGCATATAATATCTATATTCTGACTTTAATATTCGTATTATATCTGAAAAAGTCAGGAATTGCAAGTCGAAAGGAGAATGTTTATACAGAACATATAGGAAAGTTAAGTTCCGAAAAAGTCATACAATAGAGAAAAAGAGAAACGAAACCAATAAAAGGAGGATGCAGTTTGGACAAAGAGCAGTTTGTTGTCCGCACCGATGGTGGAGTGCGGATCGGAACCAGTGGAATGATTGATGGCAAGGTCGTACTCCATGTGAAGCAAGGAAAGAAACAGGATTGCATCCTGCTGGAACGGCTGATAGAGAAAATTCATCATGCGGCTGCAAATGATACAGCCTTCAGCGATGAAGTAAGGTGGTAACAGGCAGTAGATGTGCTGTTGTGGAAAGCTAGGTGGGCACCGTGCGTAGCTGACCAGTTCCGCAAGACGGCATCTATGTCACAAGAGAATAAAACTGTTTGATAAGAGCGATACCGCATGACGAGTATAGGCCGGGACAGAATGAGCGAATGCAGCGCAGTAGTGCGCCTGCAAGTAGTTCATCCTGTTCCGGCTTTTTTTATTTTCTCGAAAATCTGTATTCCCAGGTGGCTCTACGGATTCATGTTAGTATAGGGACTTCAAAAAAATAGAAAGCAGCAAGAGGAATCTTAGATTCCCGTTAAAAAAAAACGGGTGAATCTGAGACGATTTTTGCTGCTTTTTTCAGTTCACCCGGAGCCGGAAGGCAGAAAGGTGGACAAAATGCTTACATTGAAAAAGGTCAAGGAAATGGTAAAAGCACCTGTACATACCAAGCGCGTACCCTCTCCAAAGGTGCTTTTGGAAGATGGGCGGATTCTTCTGCGTAAAGAATTTGAGCACGACAGTCACCTGACGCTTTATCACAGCGGCTATGTTTGGTTTTCTGCAGGAAAGCGGAACACCGTGTTCCATATCCATGACTGCCGTGGGGACTATGCCTACGATGCAGCAGCGGGAAAGGGTGAAGTGATTAAGGAAGATTACTTTGAGAACTGTGAGTGGCATATTCGCGCACTGTTTGAGGGCGAACGGAGAGTGGAGGAATCACAGCTGAAGTGCGAGGGCGTAGGTCAGACCAAAGTGAGTGTGTCATATCATGCCGTGGCGGAAGATTGGGGAGAGATGGCAGACTCTGAAATCAATGTTCTGGATAAATATATTGAGAAGGAAGCACTTCATGCAATGATGGCGGTTCTGACGGAAAAACAGCGTAACCTGATCTACCAGAATTATGTTCTTGACAAGACCCATCAGGAAATTGCAGATGGTATGGGAATTGCACGCGGGTCGGTTACAAGGTCTGTCAATCAGGCACTTGAACGGATTCGCCGCAAATTTGATTTTGAAGCACATTATGAATTGGCAGTGGGAGACTTTACATGAAAAGGAAACAGCAGATGAGCAAGAATACCCGGCAAACAGAAAAAGTGGCAAGCGGTTCTCCTTATATCAATAGGTGCGGTGAATATACCATCGAGGCCGAATTTGCAGGCAGTAGTTCGTTGGAAAGCTGCATTGCAGCTTATCTCAATGAAAAATATCAAATTGAATAAAGATGAATGCTTCGATAATCCGTTAAAAATGAATGCGGGATAAAAAAATTCAAAAAATCTTTGGGAACTGTATCCCCCAAGGCCCCTTCAAATTCATATTAGTGTAAGGGTTAGAGAGAAGAGTACCTTACAAAGCTCCTTGACAACTGAATAAGCCATCCCAGAGAGATACTTCTGGCACTGAATGTGCATCCTGCGCGTCTTACCAGAGAAAACGCCGCTGAAATATGGGGCAGGAACGGGCTGGGGCAGAATGGCAAAGCTCAAATAACAGCAGATACACTGCGGTGGAGCATGGGAACGTGTTCCACCGTAGGAATGTACTGTTATTTCCAATAGTGCAAATCCAATCCGACAGGGGGTGATGAATTTACATGGAGTACCCGTATTTCAAAGGTCTGGAAGCAGACCGATACAGCTTTTACCGTGTGCCGAAGGCACTGGTCAAGGCTGATCTGTTCCAGAAGATGTCCGGGGATGCCAAGCTGTTGTATGCTGTGCTGCTGGATCGTATGAGCCTTTCCATTAAGAACGGCTGGCAGGACAAGCACGGCAACGCCTACATTATCTGCACGATAGAGGAAGTCATGGACTCTATTCATTGTGCCAGACAAAAGGCGGTCAAACTGCTGGATGAACTGGAACAGGAGTTTCGGCTTATCGAGCGGCGTAGGCAGGGACTTGGCAAACCCAATCTGCTGTATGTGAAAGACCTTTATGCGGGGCTTTCGCAATCGAACTACTGGAAGTATGAAAATCATACTTCCGGCGGTTTGAAAAACGAACTTCCGGGAGTTCCAAAATCAAACGGAAGTAATACTGAGAAGATAAATAAGACAGATAATAGTGAGACTGATCTTATCTATCCGGCTGAACTGCAGGAAGAAGAACAGTACCGCCGCTATTTCAAGGAGGCTCTGGAACTGGAAATTCTGGAACAGAGCTATCCGGCAGATAAAGCGGTTCTGTATGAGATTCTGGAACTGTTGGTGGAAACCGTCACCAGCAGAAAGAAGTTCCTGCGCATTTGCGGGGAGGAAAAGCCGAAAGAGGTGGTGAAAAGCCGCCTGATGAAGCTGGATTCCTCGCATATCCAGTACATATTGGAGTGCTTGAAAGAAAACAGCGCTCAGATTCGGAACATCAAGCAATACCTGCTGGCAACACTCTACAATGCACCTGTGACCGTGGATAGCTATTATTCCGCACAGGTTCGGCGTGAATTTGGGTGGGGCGGCAGAGTAGATAAAAACTAGGAGGACAACCCCATGAACATCGTATTCATGAGTATGGACACGCTGCCCTCTACGCTGTGGGCGCGTGATCTGTATGACCAGATGCACATTCGCAGTGATTTCCGCAAGTGGTTCCCGCGTATGTGCCAGTATGGTTTCATCGAGGGCCGCGACTACGAGTATATGCCCCGTGTCCGGCTGCAGGATGAAGGTGGGCGCACGGTGCAGCGGTATGTGAAAGACTACCGCATCACGCAAGACATGGCAAAGAAGATCTGCAAACTGCACCATACGGCAGTCGGTGCGGCGTACCATCCACAGCCGTTTGACTGGGATGCGCTGCTGGGCCTGCTGCATAAGAAGCCGCCGCGTCGAAGCAGCTATGAAGCACAGTTGAGCGATTCCGATTCGCTGGTGACAACCACGCAGATTGCCAAAGAGTACGGCTGCGGAGCAAAGGTGTTCAATCGGCTGCTGCATCTGCACGGTATTCAGTACCGTGCCAACGGTCAGTGGGTGCTGTACTCGGAACACCACGGTAAGGGCTATACGTCCAGCCTGACATTCCGGCTCCAGCGCAGCGATGGTTCCGAGGTGGAAAAGCTGCATACGGCTTGGACGCAGAAAGGCCGGAAGTTCCTTTATCATACGTTGAAGCGGCGCGGGGTGCTGCCGCTGGCTGAACAGAGAGGTTGAAGCCTATGAATTTTACCGATAATCCGTTTGAACGCATGATGCGCCAGCGTCCGGGAACGGACAGCGGCCATCCCTGCAAGCACTGCCGCCACAAATGGGAGTGCGGCTATCTGCTGCACCAGTGCCGCAAGAAGTTCCGCTCGGTGCTGGGCGATACCGCACCGCCTGCAGCCGGGGCAGTCCGCCCCTGATGCGGCGGCGATAGATGGGAGGTGAGCAATCGTGCAGGAAGAAGTCAACGAGAAAACCATTTCGCTGTGCATCAAAGGAGGAAAAATCACTGCACAGATTTTGAAAGCGGCCCTGATAAAGCTGCTGGCAGAGATGGACAAGAAGAAACAGCAGGCGAAAGGAGAAAAAAGCCAATGTAAGAAAACAGGTCGGCAGAGCATCAAGAGTCTGCAGAAGAGCGGCGCGCAGATCACGAACATCGTTGTCACAGACAATAACATCAAGTCCTTTGACCGGGTAGCCCGGAAATATGGCATTGATTATAGTCTGAAAAAGGTGGAACAGGAGGGCAAAACAGAGTATCTGGTCTTTTTTAAGGCCAAGGATGTGGATGTTATGACCGCCGCCTTTAAGGAGTACACCAGTGAAACGCTGAAAAAGCAGAAACGCGAATCGGTGCGTCAGAAGCTGGAAAAGGTGAAAGAGGAACTTTCCAATCACCGTCAGCTCAAGAAAGAAAAGAAGAGGGAGCAGGAACCGATACGATGAAAAATCCGAAAACACCTGCCCGCCTGCCGCGCAAAGCACCGTCCAACCAGACGGGCGGCACGGCATGGGGCAAAAAACTGGTTGCGGAAATCAGCCGGATGGCGCAGGCAGCAGATATGAAAAAGCTGATCCTGCTGAATTTTCCGTACATCATCGCCTTTTACATGGTGGAAAAGGCCGCATGGCTTTACCGTCATTGCAATGGCGATTCCGTGGTGGACAGGCTGATGGTTCTTTTTATGAATTTTGGTTTGGCCTACAAAAGTGTCTTGCCTAGTTTTCATCCGTTCGACCTGATGGTGGGTCTGGTAGGTGCAGCGGTGCTGAAGGCCGTGATCTACTTCAAAGGGAAGAACGCGAAGAAGTATCGGCAAGGTGAGGAATACGGCTCTGCCCGATGGGGCAACCAGAAGGACATCGAACCTTTTATTGACCCGGTATTCGAGAACAATGTCATCCTCACACAGACCGAACGGCTGATGATGAGTGGTAGACCAAAGCATCCGAAGTATGCTCGGAACAAAAACGTCATTGTGATCGGCGGCAGCGGCAGCGGTAAGACCCGATTTTACGTCAAGCCCAACTTGATGCAGATGCCCCAAAAGGTCAGCTATGTCGTAACGGACCCCAAGGGTACGATCATTATCGAGTGTGGAAAGATGCTCTCGGATGCCGGGTATAAGATCAAAGTCCTGAACACCATCAATTTTAAAAAATCCATGCGATACAATCCGTTCCATTACATCCGCAGCGAAAAGGATATTCTGAAACTGGTCAATACAATTATCGCCAACACAAAGGGGGATGGCGAGAAGTCTGGCGAAGATTTCTGGGTCAAGGCCGAACGACTGCTCTACTGCGCACTGATCGGCTACATCTGGTATGAAGCCCCGGAGGAGGAGCAGAACTTCTCCACGCTGCTGGAGTTCATCAACGCCAGCGAAGCCCGTGAGGATGACGAAGAATTTAGGAATCCTGTGGATGAGCTTTTTGAGGAACTGGAACAGAAGAAGCCGGAACATTTTGCAGTCCGTCAGTACAAGAAATACAAACTGGCGGCAGGCAAGACCGCTAAGTCGATTCTTATTTCCTGTGGTGCCAGGTTAGCCCCATTTGACATTGCGGAGCTGCGTGACCTGATGGCTTACGATGAAATGGAACTGGATTTGCTGGGAGATCGCCGCACAGCCTTGTTCGTTATCATTTCCGATACGGACGATACATTCAATTTCGTGGTGTCTATCATGTACACCCAGCTTTTCAATCTACTTTGTGACCGTGCAGACGATCAATGCGGAGGTCAGCTCAAGTATCATGTGCGGTTGCTGCTCGATGAGTTCGCAAACATCGGGCTGATCCCGAAGTTTGATAAGCTGATCGCCACCATCCGCAGCCGCGAGATTTCGGCATCCATCATCCTGCAATCTCAGAGCCAGTTGAAAACCATCTACAAAGATGCCGCAGAAACCATTATCGGTAACTGTGACACCATGCTGTTCCTCGGCGGTAAGGAAAGCTCGACACTCAAAGAGATTTCTGAAACGCTGGGGAAAGAAACCATCGACCTATATAACACATCCGACACGCGCGGTCAAAGCCCATCCTTTGGTACAACCTACCAAAAGACCGGAAAGGAGCTTATGAGCCGGGACGAACTTTCTGTCATGGATGGCAGCAAGTGCATCCTGCAGCTGCGCGGTGTCCGGCCATTCCTCAGCGACAAATTCGACATTACCAAGCATAAGCGGTACAAAGAACTGTCGGACTTTGATAAAAAGAACGCTTTCGATGTGGAACGCTACCTGAAGCACGAACTAAGGCTGCGGATGGATGAAGAATTTGATTGCTACGAGGTGGATGTGTCCGAAGAAAGCACAGCATAGGAAGGAGGTCATTATCCGAAGTAAATTCGCCCGCCCGCCTGTCCGGGCAGACCCCAGGGCAGGTAACTTGTCCGACTGATCTCTACATTTTGCGATTCCAAAAGGCTGATTTTTGTGAAAATGAAAGGAGAAGCCAGAATTGCAGGAAGCAGGCAGCACCGAAGATGTGCCAGCCTGTTTTTCTTTTGGAATCGTACTTTTTATCAATGCTGCAATCTGGCGAAAAACGACTATGGAATTCTTCAATCAGGCTATTACCGTTCTGCAGACTCTCGTTGTTGCCATCGGCGCGGGCCTTGGTGTTTGGGGCGTTGTGAACCTCATGGAAGGGTACGGAAACGACAACCCCGGCGCAAATGCTCATGGTTAATAAAGAAGTAAAAATTAT
>ENA-OPBE01001723-OPBE01001723.1-human-gut-metagenome-genome-assembly--contig:-NODE-1723-length-18192-cov-1.858080_pt1 | contig 18192 bp, 18 predicted proteins | sample MGYA00241066_ERZ501448 | MGnify/ENA primary metagenome ERZ501448 (study PRJEB25962, sample SAMEA2042585) | human gut metagenome | biome: human gut; feature: human-associated habitat; material: faeces...
CTTGGTGTCGGGATCGGTCTGGAAGGCGGAAACCTGCTCGGCGCGATCCTTCACGTCACCTTTGATCAGGGCGTACCCGATGTTCTTCTTGCGGAGCATACGGGCGATCGCATCGATCTCCGGCACGAAGCGGGCGAACACGATGACTTTTTTGCCTTCCTCCATGCAGCTGTCGATCACGTCCTCGAGGGCGTCGAGCTTTGCCGTCGATAGCTGCTGGGCGTCATCACCGTCATCGTTGCGGACGAATCCGCCTGTGATCTGTGAGAGGCGCAGAAGCTGGGTCAGCACGTTGCGGGTCGTGATTTCGCCGTTCATGAGCTCGGCGAAGCTATCCTTTTCAATGCCGTCATAGATCTTCTGGGCATTTTGCTCCAGCTTTACCGGTCGTACCTCTTCCACAAATTCCGGCAGATCAACCGCCTCGTCGATACGAATGCGATATGCGATGGAATGTGCCTTTTCGACCAGCTCCGCCAGATGCTTGTAACCGACGATCTGATGATTCTGGAATCCGCCGAGAATGGCGTAGTAGGCGCGGAAGCCGTAGAAGCTGCCACCGAAGATGCTTTCATCCAGAAACTTATACTGGCTAAAAAAGTCCAGAGGGCTGTTTGTGATGGGTGTGCCTGTTAGAATCAGGTTATAGCTACTGATCTTGCCGAGCCGGTGCAGCGCCTTCGAGCACTTTGCCTGCGGATTCTTGATTTTGCTGCTTTCGTCACACACGATCATGTCTGGGTGCCACCGGGTGAGCTCCGCCTCCAGCCTCCAGCAGCTTTCGTAGTTGACTACGATGATCTGAAGGCCATTGCCGATCATGTATCGGATGGTATCGGCTTTTTTCGCGCTGGTTCCATCGAGCACAGCCAGTTGATAAGGGAAATCCGCGAATTTTTCAAACTCTTGCTCCCAGACGTCCACGATAGATTTCGGGCAAACGACCAACATCTGCGTGATTTTGTGCTTGTGGTGGAGCGTACCCGCCAGCGCAATTGTGGTGATCGTCTTGCCGGTGCCCATGTCCATGAGAAAGGCACAGCCTTTACTTGTCATCGGAATCACCGCCTTGCATCTGCTCTATGGCAAGCGCCATGTGAAGCTGTCGGTGCTGCCTGTCAGGCATGATCAGCAAATTCTCCGTACTGTTGTCGGAGGCATCGCCGTTCATGTGATGGACTACTTCGCCGTGCTCCAGCGGTCTGCCGATGTATGCCTCCGCTGCGGCACGCGCCTTCTTTGAGTTGGCTTTGCCGCGATCGGCGATATGGCAGTATGGATTACGCTGGCGATTGAGATCCGTGAGGTGAGCCGCCTTATGGCCACGGGCGAGTTTGGCGAAATCCACATTCTCGCTCATCCATAAATTCCGGTGCTCCACAGAGCAGAAATTCTTTCTGCTTGGCTTTTTCCGCTCGATGGCCTTCCCACAGACCACACAATGCACAATCATGCTGTACCTCCGATCCCGAAGGTTCGCAGGGCAAAGTTGTATGCTCTGATCTGGTGCTGATAAGGTGTTGCCTTGATCGGCATCGGAATGAGCGGGACTTCGTCGCCTGTGTCCTGTGCCGTGATATCCGGCGAGAGCATATCGTCGAGGGATGCGCCGAGCAGCTGCAGCAGTGCTACATTTTCCTTGGAATAGGGCACCACCCAAGCCTTGTCGTCTGGATCATAAAATCTTCCGTCGATTTCTTTGATGCTCTCTTTTGCCAGAAATGCGTCGTATATGCGAATGTGATTGCCGTCTCTTATTGCATTCAATGCTTTTTCTCCTTCACGTTTGGTTTAGCGAAGGCGGAAAGGATACGCTGCATCGTTTCCTGCTGATCCGGCTGCAGTCCGGGGAGAAGGGAGCGAAGCAGAGACTCCTGATCGTCGTTTAAGTACCGGCGAGTGACGTACTATCCGTCCATGGCGCGGACACCGCCCGCTGCGCCTTGTACTGTGACAATGGGGTAAGAACATGAGAGTACGAGAATGTCGCGCTCGATCGTCCTTCTGCTGACACCGAACTCAGATGCCAAATTCTCAATGCGCTCTGTCCTTCGGTCGCTGATTGCCTCCAGCACTTGCTGTCTGCGCTCAATCGCGCTCTGCATGTTCTCACCTCCTTCCGTCCTTCGTTGTCTTTATTTTCAGGGATAAACCCGACACCTAATGTCGTGTTCAAAAGGGTTTTTCAAATAATCTTCTTTTTTCTCAGTAGAAATGAAAAATGCCCGCTGCAGCAGGATTGCTCCTACCGCAGCGGGCATAAAAAGACCGGCAGATAGAATTATCCTTCAGGATTTCTATCTGCCGGAAGCCTATTGATCTGTGTCAATTTCGATCCCATAACAGATTTTACTGTCGTGTCGACACCCCTAACGGTTCTGGCCGAGTCCGGTGCTCATGGCGCAACAGCAGTCTTATTTGATTTCATTGTGGTTGCCGATGTACGTTGTACCAGCTCCACCATGACCTTTGCGTCCTGATCAACGACCACACGCAAAGGGCTTCCGCATTTCGGACAATTTAGCTCCATACCATCACATCGCTTCGATCTGCCGATCGGCTTGCTACACTTTGGACAGCAGGCATACAAAAGCGTGTCTAATTCGCCCATCCGACTTCCTCCTTGCTTCCTGTGGTACGCGCGGGCATTTATACGGCCTCCGGGGCAACGTACTGCGCGAGCTGTCCCATTTTAATAAGAGGGATCCGCACAGTGTGCTTACGGGCGTATTCGCCATCCATAACCATGGTGTGGCAATGCTCACATTCCATCCATCCGCCTGTTTCATCTAAAAACAAGCCTTTATTCAAAGTGCCACAAATCGGGCACATAACATCGTATTGTTCCATTTCAGTTCCTCCGTTCAACCTAAATCTGTGATTTCAATGGAGTAGATATCCTCGAAATATATCTGCTCGCCATCCAGTTTGAGCCAACGGAACGTACAGCTCACGTCCGTGATCCTGCCACATTTGGTGACGTCGTGAAAGGCGCAGTAGCAGTCAATTTCAACTTTCATACCGCGCCTAAGCTTCAGGAAAATCCGCGAGTTGTGTTCTGCCTGCTCTTCGGAAATATCATGGCGCTCTACTCGCAGGTGCCGTTCTTCACGATCCCGCAAAGCCTCCTGTAAGCCCTTCATTGCATCAAACGGGCTGAATATTTTAGCTCTTTCTGCTCTTGTCATCATATCCTGCTCGATGCCCTCCTATAAAACCGTTCCGTTCACGCTGCGTACCCTCCGGCATATAGTTTATGCCACGGAGAACGGCGTTTTTGCCATACCGCTGCCGAATATCCAAAACGGTCTGCTGAACAGTTCGCTCCCGCTCGACGGCATCAAAGTTCGTGAACAAGTTGTAGCCCTCACAACCTTCATCGCACACATCCTCAAATGTGATGCCGAGCCGTCTGATTTTGGTACAGCGATCTGTGGTTTGGTCGTATACCCGCAGTGCCGCCTCCACGAGGAAGGAGGCGAGGGCGGTTGTCACATCCAGCTTTGCCATACCCTTGGTGGGCGCAAGCTCATCATGAGTATAGCCGACAAAGATACCGACCTTACTGGTGATAACTTTCCGCCGCATAAGCTCGGCGGCTCCATTGAGCGCCATCTCATGCATGACTGTCCGGGCTTCCTGAAAGGTGTAATCCCGAGGCAGAATCTGCGAGAACGATACGGATTTTGATTTGCTCTTGTATGCTTTGATGTCAGAAATCAAGCACGGCTCACGTCCCCACGCATGGTCTATAAGCAGTTCTGCATTCTTGCCGAATACTTTGTACATGAGCCCTGTGTCCATCTGGGTCACGCCGCGCATATCGAAAACACCATAGCGTTCCAGCCGTCGTGCTGTTCCACCTGCGACCATCCAAAAGTCTGTGATCGGGCGGTGATCCCATAATGTCTGCCGGTATTTCTCTTCGTCCAGTACCCCAACGTGATCTTTGGCGTGTTTTGCTGTAATGTCCAGCGCAATCTTGGCGAGGTAAAGGTTCGTCCCGATACCCGCTGTTGCGGGAATATGAAAGCGATCTGCGATTTCATTCATCAGATGCTTGGCGAACGTCACTGCGTCCATGTGATTCGGTGCCAGATAATCGGTCACGTCGAGGAACGATTCGTCGATCGAGTACACGTGAATATCCCGTGGGTCAAAGTAATCCAAATACAGCGAGTAGATATCCGCTGCGTATTCAATGTACAAAGCCATGCGGGGCGGGGCGACCTCGTACTTGACATTGCTGGGGATCTCCGACAGCCTACAGCGGTTTCTTATACCTTGTGCCTTCATCGCTGGCGTGATCGCAAGACACAAGGCATTTTTCCCGCGTGTGAGATCTGCGACGACGAGATTTGTTTCGAAGGGATTATACCCACGCTCGGCACATTCGACCGATGCGTAAAAGCTCTTCATGTCTATGCAGAAGTAAGTTCGTGTTTTTGCCATGGTGGGTACGCTCCGTTTTGTCATTTGAGGTGCGGTGGAGTAGTCATAGGGCTCGCACCGCCTCAATGCTGGGGCCGCCGTCCTTTTCGATTAGGTCAGCAAATGCCTGCAGCCGCTCTTTCGAATACATGATCGTGCAGTTGATGTGCATCACCATGTCACCGGATTCTTTTTCGACGACATGGATGTGTGCGTTGTATGCCTGCCCGACAAAGAAGTGTGCTGTTTCAACGATTTCTCCTTTGTCAGGAAGGTTTTCCGAATCAACGTCCAGATACATTTCTTCCACATCAACGTGTTCTAATACACGTTCCATCTACCATTCCTCCGTTCACTCCAGATCCTTGAGCACTTTAACCGCAACGCCTTGAATCTCACAGTTATCAACATAGATGTCGTCCATACGAGAATTCTCCGGATGCAGACGGATGCGATGCTTTTTGGGTTCTGGATAAAATCTTTTGAGTGTCGCTTCATCCTCCATAAGGGCAACGACAATCTGACCTTCGTCTGCGTAGTTTTGCTGCCGAATCAGAACGAGATCGCCGTTATCAATACCTGCTTCGATCATCGAATCGCCGTAGGCGCGGAGAATGAAGAAATTGCCTTTGCCGAATAGTGCGACAGGAAGGCGGACGTATTCCTCGATGTTTTCCTCTGCAAATTTCGGAATGCCGCAGGCAATGGTGCCGAGAACGGGGACTCGGATTGCTGCTGCCTTCGTTTTCGTAGAGGTCATCGTGCGGTAACCGGAGTAGTCAAGAATGCCATCTTCACACAGCTGAGCGATGTAGCGCTGCACCGTGGCCTTTGACGATCCGACCCCATCTGCTACTTCCTGCATAGTGGGCGAGATACCGTTGCTGTCCGTGTAGTCACTCACGAACTTCTCGATAGCCGCCATCAGGGTCTTATCTTTGCTTCTCATGCGAAATTCCTCCTAAATGAAACCTGTGTCTCATTTACAACTAAATTATACTCACGACGGCAGAACGCGTCAAGGGGTTTGAGACAAAATTCCCGGTTTGCAGCTTTGAAGTAATGATTTCATTACGCTGCTGGCAATGATAGGCAAACGCCATGCAGTACAAACCACATGGCGCTGCCTTATGAAGTTGAGGCTCTAACGATTATTTGGCGTTGACTTTAGAAGCAGCCTCCGCAGCAGCTGCAGCCTGCTTTTTGGCCGTCCATCCACCCTTGGGCACTGGGGCATACGCCTGCTCCAACGAGTAGATAATAACTTTTTCTTCACCGAAGATAGCGCCGGGAACATTCCAGCTTTCTTCGGGTGCCCACTGCATGACCCTCCGCACCGCATTGGCTGCCGGGGCACAGCTGATCTTGATGGGGTATCGCTGTTCACCAGCGGGCTTGGAGAACTTGATCGCCTGCGGCGCATCTGCCTTGCAGGCCTTGATGGCGAACTGCTTGCCTTTCTCTTCGACGAAGAGCTGGATGTATTCCGGGTATCCCAGATCCACAAAGGTGGCTGCATTGAACTTGATCTGGTTGCCGTTCATAAAGGTGGCAACGGAGTCGGTGCGAGAGGTGATGAGCTCTACGAGCTTGAATTTTTCGAGTACGGACATATTAGTTTTCTCCTTTGACTTTAATAATTTCGATGTGATCTGCCATAGCTGGCGTTGCGGCTTCTGCCGCAGGTGTGGTCGAGTAAAAAATACGCGCGATGTCGTCTTCATCCCAATCGAGGTCGATCTGAGTGAAACCGGTAAGACAACCTTTCAGGACGATTCTCGGCTTCGTCCTGCGGCCGCGTCTTTTGCGATAGTATTTCTCGTCGATCATCTGCTGCACCCGATCCCAATCTGATTTCAGAATAATGGGTTCATGGTGCCCTTCAATGAAGTACTGCGTCTTCTGTCCCGTGTTCTTGATGGCTTTATGGCTGAACACATCCACGGTCATTGTCTTCTGGCACAGGACATTGCCGCAGTATTTTTCATTCCGAAGTATTCCGAGCACGCCGCCACTGCTCCATACCGTCTGGTTAGTAGCAGTCGGAACACCACTCCGGGTTAAGATCTCGGCGATCTGAGGGGACGAGTAGCCGTTGAGGTACATATCATAAATGATGCGTACCAGTTCGGCTTCCGCTTCGACGATCTGCCACTTTCCGTCTTCGCCCATCTCATAGCCGAGAAGTGACCACGTCGGATAAATACCCGTGCCACGCTTCCAGCGTCGGATGTACGACCATTTAAGACTTTCAGATTTGGACTCCGATTCACCCTGCGCGAACAGGCTGATCAATCCCAGATATGTCTCGGACGTAGTATCCAGCGTGTTGATCCTCTCGGTTTCAAAGTATACGGCAACCGGATGCTCCAGCTGTTTTAGCATGCGGATCGTCGAAATGCAGTCCAGAACATTACGCGCAAAGCGGGTGACCGCCTTCGTGATGATCAGGTCGATCTTACCCGCTTTGCAATCCTCGATCATTCGATTGAATTCATCCCTGTGTTTTAGGGATGTGCCGGAAATTCCGCGATCTGCATATATACCTGCAAACTGCCATTCATCGTTTCCTCGGATGTAATCTGTGTAATTCTGTACCTGCAGCTCATAAGAGAGCGCCTGCGTGTCCATGTCTGTGCTGACGCGGCAATACGCGCACACGCGGAGCTTCGGCTTTTCATATCCCTCTCGATCTGTGATAGCAGGGATTACCTGCACATCAACATGCTCTGTCAGTGACTGCCGAATTTTCTCGTTTCGTGTCTGCTTTCGCGTAGCAGGGCGCTCTTGTATAGCTCTGTCGATTTTAATCTTCTTCAAGAATGCATCACCTCCTTCTGCGCCACAGATTTGATCGATTGCCGACATCGACCCTGACGCATGCGGAGGCGGCGCTACTTTATTATAGCGCTGTATATCAACATGTGGTGCGGTTTTACCACCATATCTTGCGCTACAAGGGCAAAAAAGAAGGGCGATCGCTCGCCCTACCTTTATTTCTCGTATGTTTTGATTATTTGCCAAAGTGCGGTTTTCTGTTCCGGTGTCAGTACTGTCCATTTGTCAAAGAGTTCCCGCAGCTCCGGCGTAATCTCAATCATTTCGCCCTCTGCAAAAAACTGTGCCATGGTAATGCCGAACGCCTTGCACAATGCTTCCAATGTGACCATGCTCGGAGTGTTGCCACGGCGGTAGATGTTGGATACTGTGTTCGGCGATAAGCCTGCCTCTTTGGCGATTTTGTAATCTGACCAACCGTGTTGCTCCTGCAATTCGATCAGCCTTTGACGGATGTCCACAAAACCACCTCACTTCCAGTATATATTCTATCACCACGTTTGGTGATGCCGTTAGAGCAAATGGGTGGAAGTAGTATCGCAAGTTATGGTGATATTTATACTTGAAACTTGCGCGTTCAGGCGGTAAACTATATTTGGGAAATGTGGTGATCCTTATGTCAAACGAGCCTGAGCTCAGAATGCGCCGGGTATGCTTTACCGGCCACCGCCCTGAAAAACTGAATAAAAGCGAGGCAGAAATCGTAGCCTCACTTGAGCGAGAAATCCGCGCTGCTATCACAGACGGTTTCCAGACATTCATCTCCGGTATGGCCAGAGGTGTTGACATTTGGGCTGCGGAAGTCGTCCTTCGTCTACGGGACAATGGCGCTCCGATTCATTTGATTGCTGCAAGCCCCTATCAGGGCTTTGAACGTGCATGGTCGTCAGCGTGGCAAAGTCGCTATGCTTCGGCTCTGGCCGGTGCCGATATCGTCCGTTTCATTTCTCCGCAGTATGATCGTGGCTGCTTCCAACGCCGCAATGAATGGATGGTCGACCACGCTGGCCGTGTGATCGCCGTCTTCAACGGTGAGAAGGGCGGGACGAAAAATACGATTGATTATGCCGAACGGCAGAATATCCCCGTAATCTATATTCCATAAAACCTGCACTTACAGAAACACCTCGCAGCCGTTATGACTGCGAGGTGTTTGCTATTTGTTTAGGGCTTCCGTTAAGCAGCAATGACAACCGCGTTTTCTTTCACTTTGTTGATCGCGGCCAATAACGCTGCACGTGTACGGGCATCAAAGAGCTTTACAAAGCTGATCGGCTTGTCAAAGGGCGGATTCTGCAGCTCGGTAACATTCTCCATATACCCATTCTGCTCGATGTGGTTAATGATCTTATGCACAAAAGCGATCTGCTTCTGGTTCAGTGACTGGTCGTTTATGAACTGCGAAAAAGCCTGCATTGCTGCTTCGTGATCCAGCTTGGCGATTTTGCGGATCAGCAAACCAAACGGCGTATCACCATATTCTCTTTCGTAGTCTTCTTTACTGCCCAATTCGCTAGTCAGCACGTGCTCCAGCTCGCTGTAATCCGCAGCCGAGAGGGGGATGTTGTGTGTCAGCTTATAGATGGCAAGCGCATTTCCGTTTTCGTTGACGTAGCGATTGACTTTGGCGCGATAGTCTTCGAAATCATACCCCGGCTCCATCGGGTCGCCCTCTTTCTGATCTATAATCGGGTCAGATAGCCGAGTAATAATCGGCTTTCGAGGGTCAACGTCATTCAGGAACTTTATCAGATCACGGAGCTCCTTCCGCACCCGCTCATACAGCAGAACATCGTTCGCATTCCAGAAAGCGTCTGTGTTGACCTCCTTGATGATCGGCAGTTTCGCTTTTACCTGCGGGATGCTGACCTTGCGCTCCAGCAGCGTTCCAATATCACGGAGCTGTTTCTGTGCAATCTTAAGCGAGGGCATCTGCTCTATCTGGGCAATCATTAGACCGTACATAAAGTTATCAAAGCGCTTTGCAAATTCATCGTTGTCATCCAAGTGAACGATTGGCGCAATCTGCTGCATCAGTTCGCCCTTGTCGCCTTCACTAATGTAGTTGAAAGCTCCGGGCTTCTTAAACTTTTCAACGCTTTGTATGTGCAGCCGCACGGCGATGAGGTCGGTGTTCAGTGCCAATACCTGAGAGTAGCATGTCTCTACAAGCTCGGATCTCCAGCTCTGATAGTCGTCTCCGGCAAATGCACTTTCCTGCAGCGCCACCGCAATGCGGATCTGCTTCCCGAATATGTTCTCCGACAGCGTCTTCGTCTCGCGGGACTCAAAGCCCTCTTTGTGAGCACGGAAGTATTCAAAGTTTCCGCAATAGTCAAAGATGAGGAACCGTCTCTTTGCCGTGTATTCGCCGTCGATCTGATCGATGCAGGTGAGCTCCTTGCTGAGACGAGTACCACGCCCGATCATCTGCCAGAATTTCGTCTTTGACCGCACCTTTTTAAAGAATACGAGGTTGACGCATTCCGGCACATCGATGCCGGTATCCATCATATCCACGGAAACCGCTATGATCGGGTCTTTCTCTGGAATTTTGAAATCGTCAATGATCGTCTGCGCGTATGTATCGTCGCAGATAACGCGCTGTGCAAATGTGCCACGGTATTTTGGGTACAGCTTATTAAACCGCTCCAGAATGAACTCCGCATGGCGCTTGTTCTGGGCGAAGATGATGGTTTTACCCAGTCTGTCACCACCAGCAACACGGATGCCGCGTTCCATTAAATCCTGAAGCACCGTGTCAACGGTTGTCTCGTTGAAAACGAACTTGTTCAGCTGTGCAGACGGAATGAAGTCGGGCATCAGACCGTCCTCAATAAAGTCCTCTTCATACCGTTCCTTGTCCTCATCGGAAAGGTCGTCGTATGTGATACCTTCCTCTAAGAACTTTGTTTTTACCTCATAGTTATAGTAGGGCACGAGCACATGATCCTGATAGACTGCCGTCTCGTAGTCGTATGCATACGTCGGTACACCGTGCTCCATTTCGAAGAAATCATAGGTATTGCGATCAACGTCCGTTTTTGGGGTTGCGGTCAGTCCGACCATGATCGCATCGAAGTATTCGAAAATCGCGCGGTATTTTTTGAATATGCTGCGGTGGCTCTCGTCGATGATGATGAGGTCAAAGTGGGCGGGGGTAAACATGCGCTGCCCATCTTTCGTCTTCATATCGTCTATGGCGTTCAGCATTGTCGGGTATGTCGAGAATACGATCCGTGCGCTCCGGTCGTCCTTATTGGAGCACAGATTGCACAGAGACATATCCGGCAGATAGTTCTTGAAATCGTCCTTTGCCTGTTTCACCAGCGCCGTGCGATCAGCCAAGAACAGAATATTGGTGACGTATTTGCCGCGACTGAGCACATCGGTGAGGCTGGACGCAGTTCTGGTTTTGCCTGTTCCTGTTGCCATGACCAGCAGGTGCTTTCTAAAGCCTTGTCCGATTTGCTCGCATACTGCACGGATGGCTTCCTTTTGGTAGTAACGATCCGTGATCCTGTCATCGATCGGAATAGTCATCAGATTCTTCCGCTCGGTACGACGGTTCATCAGCTTCTGCAGATCGTCTTTGCTGAATATGCCGCTGACTTTGCGCTGCGGGCTGCTCTGATCGTCCCAGAAGTAGGTTTCAAAACCATTGGTCGTGAACATCATGGGGCGACGTCCGAATTTTCTCTCCAGACAGGCAGCGTACAGCACAGCTTGTTTGCGGCCTATGTTCGGGTCTTTGCTGGATCTCTTGGCCTCCACCACTGCAAGTGGTAGGCCGTCTTTCCCGAACAGCACGTAGTCCACATATCCCATCTGCCCTAGTACCCCTGCCATACCTTCGACGGGATACTCTTCCTGAACGTCAGCATCTGCTCCGGAGAACTTCCAGCCCATCTGCTTCATGTCCACATCGATATAAATTTTGCGGGTCTTAAACTCGGAAAGGTCTGCGGCGACAAAGGTGCGCTCCTGCTGGTGCTGCTCCTTTGCTGCGGTGATCTGCTCGGACATTTGCTCGATCTTCTTACGCAAAGCCTCAATCTCTGCGTCCTTCTCACCGAGCAGACTCTCTTGCTCTTTTATTTTTTTGGTGTCGACGACGACCTTTTCGGTCGGAATCAATGCCTCGTCGAACTGCCGCTCTTCGTAATCAGCACCGTAGCAATAGTCCACCCACTGAATGAACTCAAAGAGGCCTTGCAGGGAAGCGAGGGCATCACTGGCCTGCACGCTTCGTTCTGTGTGAACAGCCAGATTGCCCAATTTGATAATAAACGGCAGTTTGCCCCATGTGTTGTAGTCTACCGCAAAACGGAAGGTCGGCTCATGAATGAGCGCCTGCAGATTATCCTTGTATGGCATCTGCATCGTCTTATCAGCCGAATACACCCATTTGACTGCTAATTCCAGTGCTTTTCTGCTGCCGACGGCGCACATGGCAGGCGCGGAAACATACACCTTTTCCGCCTCGATCGCAGCCGAGGCAAACAGTGCGTACTCCTTTTTATCTTTTAGAAATCCGAAGTTCGACATGTCATCCACTCCTGTCTGTATGTATTCGCTGCCGCTTGGCAGTATCTAAAGCTCAAAGAGCTGTAATATTTTGATTTGTCGGTCTGTTCGACGAAGGCTGCGAACTGCTCCTGCAGCTCCAACGGTGGCACGATAAACTCGGTTTTTTCCATACCACTTTTTGTGAGATGCATCATCGCTATTCCGTGAGTATCATTCATAAGACTTTCTGTTGTATACTCAAGTAAATTGCAAAGAAACTGTTTGTTATAGGCTTTGCCTACAAGCACCTTCCAAATGTGATAATGGTATATTACTTTGCCACCGTTCCAAATCTGAGGGCCGAAAGACGCAGACCACGCATATAGCAGATCACCATTGTCGCAGTACTTATCCTCGTTGAGTTCCAAATTTGAATAATACCATCCCCGATTAGAAAAGAAATTTCCAACACGAAGTACAGGGTATTTTCCACTATCAAGTAACTCGTCCTGCTTGTAAGCTCTGCCGTTTAAAAGCGTAGCATTGTCCTCCAGTGCCATCGTCTGCCAGCCGCGCGGATTCATTATAGGATCACCGAACAGTTCGATAAATCGGGATTGGCAATCAGCCAATGTATTTTCTGTGGGAAATCTTTACATTGTTCTGATTCACCATTGCATACTGCATTGTGGTGTCAATTTTGGCGTGACCAAGGAGCCGCTGCACCTGTTCTATAGGCATTCCTTTGTCGATGGCGCGTGTCGCCAGCGTTCTTCGGAACTTATGTGGATGCACCTTTGTGATACCGAGCCTACGTCCCAGCTTTCGCAATCGCACCTCCACGCCACTGATCTCCAGCCTGTTATATGGACTGAGTAGCGATACGAATAGTGCGGGGTTATCATCACTCCTGCTTTCCAGATAGTTTTTAAGATGGATTTTGGTTCGGGCATCAAAGTATACTGGACGTTCTTTGCTGCCTTTTCCAAATACAACGCACTCTCTGTTCTCAAAGTCAATGTCATCACGGTTCAGCCTTACCAGCTCTCCAACACGCATACCTGTGGAGGCAAGCAGGTCTATCATCGCCAGATCACGCAAACAACCGCACTGATCGCGCATGGTTTCCAGCGCTTCATCTGTGTATGTCTCCTTAACGGTCTTGTTTGAGCGGATTTTATGGATCCTGCGTACAGGGCTTTTTAATATGTAGTTTTCGTCCTCCAGCCATGTGAAAAAGCTGGACATGATTCTTCGGATGTTATCTATGTTGCCTTTGCTGCACTGTGTCTGTTGCTGGTAATCAGAAAGATATCCTCGCAAATCATCCGTCTGCATGTGTGTAACATGGGAATCAACCGCTGCAAACAGCCTCCGGATTGAGGTTTCATAATACCGCAGCGTTTTTTCGCTGCACCCCTCAACCCGCTTTGCTGACAAGAACATTTCCAACAATTCAGAATTGGTTTCCTTGTCTGGTTGCTTAGCACCGTCCTCGTTAGCGGTGATTTGGACGTTCCAGAGAGCATGCTGCAGAACATTCTGCAGCTGCTCCATCTGGGCGTTATCCAAATAGGGAATCATTTGTCGTGTGATTTCGGAAATAAGCTGGTTTTTCATGCTAGTACACCTCTAATTTATGTTGTGTACCAACATCCTGCACCGGCTCATTTAGCCAAAATACTGTTGCATCAGAGATTTTTTCAGAATCTCCAGTTCCTGCAGCCCTTTCTGCACTGCCAATTTTGATTTGTCGGTCTGTTCGACGAAGGCCGCGAATTGATCTACCAGTGCCATTGGAGGCAGCGGTATTGTTACATCATCAAGCATTCTTCCAGTGATCTGGTTGATCGTTGTTGTTGCGCCGGTTTTAATCTGCTGACGGAAGTCGTCCATTTGGAAGTACGTCATCAGATATCCGAAGTAATGGCTACGGATAATCATCATGAACGCGCCGAAACTCATCGGCTCCTGTATGTCTTTTATCAGTGCAACCTTCCCAACCAGTTTAGCGCTACCATTTCTCGAACACATGAGAATGTCGTTGTTCTGCACCATGAGCCGCTCCTTAATGGCGCAATCTACACGAACGGTATCAGCAAAATCCAACTGACTATTTTGAATGTTGCTGGATCTCAATACGATTGTACCCTCTGCTGCTACGTTTTCGGGTTTGTATGTCAAACCGTTATAATAGGTCGCTATGTCAGATAATTTTATATGTTTATATCCGTGTGGGTTGCGCTGTGGCTCACCGAACAGTTCGATAAATCGGGATTTCACGAGCTTATCTAGCTCCTCCAGTTCTGCCTTTTGTAGCTGAATTAAGCGCAATAACCGCTCAAAACGAGCAGCTATTCTTTTTTGTTCCTCTACCTTTGGCAGTGGAATCTCAATGTTCTCCACGATCGCCTTCGAAATTTCCTTAAATGTTGCACCTCTTCCAAGCGAATTAAGGTAATCTGTTTTGCCGGACAAAAAGTAATAAAGATATTTGCTATCAATTTTTTCACTACAAATAAGGTTTTTAAAGCCTTGGTTGCAAAACATCTCGCATCCAGCAATGGCGGTTTTGCCAATTGGTGCTCTCGATGAGAGAATCACTGTACCTGCGGGAAAAGACTTCAATCCGGTTTTGGCAACGCCCAGTGCGGTGATATGCCGTGCAGAATCATTAATGATATAGGTGTCATTGCTCAACTCTGCAGGGGTAATCCACTTTATATCTCCGTCCCAATACTCTGGAACTGTACTTTTGGGGGTACTGCCCGATACGACAGTACAAACATCGCCCAATCTCGCTTTCATAACATGTTCCTCAATTCTTTCAGCTCGGCAGCAATCGCTTCTTCCAGTGCATCTATTCTATCCATGATCTCTGCGGTAGGGGGGTATTCTACAGCCACATACTCTGTTTTCTTGTATTTGTTAATAGAGAGGTCGTATCCGTTGTCTACGATTTCCTGCTTCGGTACAAAGAAGCTCTGCTCGGTGCGCTCGCGTGTGGCTTCCTGCTCCAAATGGTGGAACCTCTGAATGATGTCGGGGATATCGTTATCTGCAATCTCAGAACGCTTATCGTCGAGGCTGAAGCCATCGGCTTTCATATCATAAAACCATACTTTGTCGGTACCACCCGCGCCAGTCTTTGTGAATACCAGCACAGCGGTGGAAACGCCTGCGTATGGCTTGAATACGCCAGACGGCATCGAGATTACTGCACGGAGCTGGTGATTCTCGACGAGCTCTTTGCGAATGGATTTATGTGCCGAGGACGATCCGAACAATACACCATCCGGAACGATGCAGGCGCACTGGCCGCCCTTTTTCAGCATACGCAGGAACAGGGCAAGGAACAGCAGCTCCGTTTTCTTCGTGTTCGTTACCGCTTTCAGATTATCGTGGATGCTCTCTGCGTCGATCGTTCCCTTGAACGGAGGATTCGCCAAGCACATCGTAAAGCGATCGGAAATCTGATTTTGTTTCGATACGCTATCCTTATAATCAATCTCCGGATTGCTGATAGAATGCAGCATGAGGTTCATTGCAGAAATGCGGAGCATGGTGTAGTCTGTGTCAAACCCCGTAAATGCGGGGCCTGCAAAATGCTGCCATTGCTCGGAGGTCATGGTATCCTCGTAGTTGCGACGGATGTACTCTGAGGCAGAAACCAAGAAACCAGCCGTTCCACATGCCGGATCGCAAATAGTATCATCCGGTGTCGGCTGCAGCAATTCGACCATCATCTCTCGAATATGCTTCGGAGTGCGGAACTGTCCGTTCTGGCCTGCTGTAGCCAGCTTGCCGAGCATGTACTCATACAGGTCGCCCTGCATATCCAATTCTGCGATATCGTGTTCGTAAAGGTCATCCAATCCCGTGATTATTTTCTGAAGCAGCTGCGGGGTGGGGATGATGAACATCGCATTGCTCATATACCGAGCAAAAGCGGTCGTGCTTTCGTCTACCTTGCCGGGTTCGTCTTCGATCTCTACGAGTTCACCCTTTTCATTAAAATCAGGGAGACGACCGTACTTCATGCTTTTAATCGCAGGAAATACCCGCTGGGAGATCACGTCGAAAATCTGGCGCGGATCGTCGTTTTTGAATTTGCTCCAACGCATTGATTGCCCGACGGGAGATTGTGGGAAAATCTTTGCCATCTTTTCGCCGGTCATCGTTTCAAATTCCTCGGTCTCCAATTCCTTTTCATCGAGGGAACGGATGAACATAAGGTATGTAAGCTGCTCGATAACGGTCAGCGGGTTAGCGATGCCGCCAGCCCAAATGTCAGTCCAGATCTTATCGACCTTATTTTTAATTGCTCCTGTAATCATTCCACGTTTCCTCCGACAATGTTGTTAATGTGTTCTCTGTACTGCTCAATCACGTTGGGTGGGGAGATGACCTGCATTCTGTTTCCAAACTGCGCCAGCCATCCGAAAAAAGGAGGGCTGATCTGCACATGTACGGTTGCAGCGCAGGTGGTGTCGTTCACTGACATCATTGGTGTGTCTTCGCCAAATTTATCAAACACGGGGCCGATAAGCTGCTTGCTGAACTGTATCACAACGTCTTCCAGCTCGCCGCTGAACATTTTAAAAACCTGCTCCGTATACTCTGCCACGCCATCAATCCGGGCTACAGCTTCATTCGACATTACCGATTCTTCTACAACGGTAAGATGATCTATGCGATCAATGCGATAGTTGGCGGTGCTGTCCGGATGCTTGCTGCTGTATGCCATCAGATAGTAGTTGTCCTCATTGAAAATAAGCGCGACCGGCTCCACGTAGTAGCGCTTCTTGCTGCCATCGCTGGTGGTCACATATACGCGCTCCGCCTTTTCATTCAAATGGAAGTAATTGAATTCGATCTTCTTCCTGCGAATGATGGCATCCTCAATGCCGTCCACCGTGTAGAGAATGGCCTCATTGGTGTGCTTCCGGGTGTTGAAGCATACCATGTTTTCTTTTAGCAGTTCGGCTTGATGTGATCCGCCGAGAGCAGCAACCTTTTCTATCAGTTCGGCTGTTTTTTTCTCTGTGATAAAGCTGGCCGCTTGTACTGCATCAATCAGTATTTTTATCTCCGGCACGGTGAGCTCATGCTCCGGAACATAGTAGAACTTTTCCTTATCCTTCAGGTAGCCCATGATCTCGAAGCCATTTTCCTGCATCACTTCGATATCCAAACTCAGTGTCCTGACATTACTGGAAATGCCCATCTCATTCAGCCGTCTGCAGAGCTCGACGCGGGAGATGGGATGTGCTTCATCCGTCTCTTTACGCAGCAGCTCATAAAGCTTCAGCAGCTTAATCTTTTGCATATTAGCAGCCATGCTGTGCCTCCTCTTTGAAATGGGTATAATGATACCGATTAAGTATAACACAAAACTTCCGATTTTTCAAGGCCTCCGCGTAATTATATCATTACCCGAACTGGATTTTTCGCCAATATCCGGTTCGAGTCCCATCTCCTAAACACATTTAGTAGTTGCTTTCAAAGCAAAGAAATTCTATTTGTACAACAGCGATTTTGATATTCCTTTGCTGCTGAACACAAAAAACGGGCTTCGGAGTAGCCAATCGACCGCTCCAAAGCCCCGTTTTTCTATTGTTCGCCCTGTATTTTGCCCCGAAAGCAAGAAAAAACCTCTCTTGTCTTGGTAGACAAAAGAGGTTTCTTTTATGGCGCAGTGGGAGGGATTTGAACCCTCGTGCCGCTTTTGACGGCAACACGATTTCCAGTCGTGCTCGTTATGACCACTTCGATACCACTGCATATAAAATGCTGCCGCAACAGCACGGTCTATTATACCAAAAATCTGCGCCTTGTCAAGCGAAAAGCACAAAAAACCGATAAATTTTGGAAGGGGGCCGCTTGCGGCCCCCTTCCATGCGATACCCTCAGTTCATCTTCTCGGCAACGGTCTCCAGCGCCGAATCCACTGCGTTACCCATCCGCTGCATGGCTTTGCCTACAGCGGTTTTTCTCGTCTTCGGCCGGGGAATGACCATCACCTCTACCAGTGCGCCGGCCACCATGCCGACGCATACGCCAGTGACGAACGTACTGACCTTACACATTCCTGCATCACTCCTTTTTCGGTACGGTCATAGTATATCCATTCCGGCGGGAAATACCCGTCTATGCCTTGCCAAAAGCTGCCGCAGCGCATATAATGAATAAAATATCTGATCATGCCGCCGCTCTGCGGCGAGAAGGAGCGTTTCATGTCCATTACGGCTTTGCAGGAACATATCCGCAAAAAAAAGACACCGCTGGCGCTGGGCCTTGGCCCGGAGGCGAACCGGCTTCCCGCCCCGGTGGTGAAGAGGTTTACCGATCTCTACGGCGAGAGCGTCATGGCCCGGTCGGAGGCACTGCGCTATCACGGCACCCAACTGATGG
>ENA-OPBE01001756-OPBE01001756.1-human-gut-metagenome-genome-assembly--contig:-NODE-1756-length-17947-cov-4.751621_pt1 | contig 17947 bp, 19 predicted proteins | sample MGYA00241066_ERZ501448 | MGnify/ENA primary metagenome ERZ501448 (study PRJEB25962, sample SAMEA2042585) | human gut metagenome | biome: human gut; feature: human-associated habitat; material: faeces...
TAGTGATCTTTGGAGGAGATTCCTCTGAACATGATGTTTCATGTCTGTCAGCAACAACAGTCATTAAGAACATGGACACTGAAAAATATAACGTGATCTTAGTTGGTATCACAAAAGAAGGAAAATGGTTATTAGTAGATGGTGTTAAAGATATCGAAGATGGAAGTTGGAGAGAAGGAGAAGTGAAAGCATTTATTTCTCCTGATACAACAACTCGTTCTTTAGTGATCCTTGCAGAAGGTACATATAAACTTCAGAAAGTTGATGTGATCTTCCCAGTTCTTCATGGGATGAATGGTGAAGATGGAACCGTTCAGGGATTGTTTGAATTGTCTAAAATTCCATATGTTGGATGTGGTGTATTGGCATCAGCAGTTTCAATGGATAAAGTATACACAAAGATCATCGTCGATCATATTGGAATCGATCAGGCAAAGTTTGTTCATGTCAGAGAAAGCGATTTTGAACATTTAGAAGAAGCAATGGATCGTGTGGAAAAGGAAATTCCATATCCGATCTTCGTAAAACCATCTTGTGCAGGATCTTCTAAGGGAGTTTCCAAAGCAGAGAATAGAAAAGAATTGGAAGCGGCATTATACGAAGCAGTGAAACATGACCGTAATATCCTTTGTGAGGAAACAATTGTCGGAAGAGAAGTGGAATGTGCGGTGTTAGGTGACAGAACACAGGTGAAGAGTACATGTGTTGGAGAGATCCTTGCGGCCGAAGAAGCGGCATTCTATGATTTTGATGCAAAATATAACAATGCAGAGTCTAAAACGGTTGTTGATCCAGAGATGCCAGAAGAATCTAAACGCAAGATCAAAGAAGATGCAGAAGCAATCTTTAGAGCTGTTGACGGATTTGGATTATCAAGGGTTGACTTCTTCTTAGAAGAATCAGGAAGAGTTGTATTTAACGAGATCAACACATTGCCAGGATTCACATCGATCAGTATGTATCCAATGTTATGGAAAGCCTGCGGACTTGATATTCCTGAGTTACTTGATACATTGATCGATCAGGCAATGACAAGATATCGTTAGGAGGAATTTGATATGAATGCACCAATCGGGGTGTTTGATTCTGGAGTTGGCGGGCTCACTGTTGCAAGAGAGATCATGCGCCAGCTCCCGGAAGAAAGTATGATATATTTTGGGGATACTGCACGTGTACCTTATGGAACGAAGTCCAAAGATACGATCGTGCGCTATTCCAGACAGATCGTCAATTTTCTGTTGAGTAAGGGTGTTAAAGCAGTGGTCATCGCCTGTAATACAGCGAGTGCGCTCGCCTTAGCTGATTTACAGGAACTTTATAATGTGCCGATCATCGGTATGGTACAACCAGGTGCGATCGCAGCAATGAATGCGACGAAGAATAAGAATATCGGGATCATTGGGACAAATGCAACGATCAAGAGTGGACAGTATGGTCAATATTTAAGGAAACTAGATCCATCTGTAACTGTCGTTACAAAAGCATGTCCATTATTTGTCCCTCTGGTAGAAGAAGGACTGATCGATGATCGCATTACAGAAGATATGGTATCTAGATATTTAAGAGAATTTAAGCAATATGATATTGATTCTCTGATCCTTGGATGCACGCATTATCCATTGTTGATCAATCCGATCCAGCGATTTGTAGGGGATAAGGTCACACTTGTAAACCCTGCCTATGAAGTTGCGAAGACTTTAAAGCAGATGCTTGCACAGAGAGATATGGCGGCTTCAGAAGATCATACTGCAAAGTATGAATATTATGTCAGTGATATGGCTGACCAGTTTTTATCATTTGCCGACAAAGTGCTTCCATGCCGTGTGGATCAGGTACAGCCGGTAGATATTGAGAATTATTAGGAAGTGAAGATAAGATGACAAAAGATATATTAATTAATATTTCCGGACTTCAGATGGATGTAGATCCGAATGATCCGATCGAGATGATGACGACAGGTGCTTATTACCTGAGAAATGGAAAACATTATATTTTATATGATGAACTTTCTGAAGACAACGAGGTCGTAAAAAATATCATAAAAATCGGACCAAAGAGTGTGGAACTTACAAGAAAAGGCGGACAGTCTTCTCATATGGTCTTTGAAGAGGGAAAAGAAAACCTCTCTTACTACGATACACCATTTGGAAGTCTTTTGATGGGGGTCAATACAAGCAATATTGACTGGATCGAAGAAGAAGAACAGATGCACCTTAAAGTGGATTATGATCTGAGTATGAACTCTGATCACGTCTCAAAATGTAAGATAGATGTGAATATCCGGCCGAATGGAGAATAAACATGGAGCAGAATGAAAAAGGTTTGATGCAGTGGGAGAAGGATTTTTTGATTTCGATCACGATCCTGATCATTGCGACCATCATTGCGCATATTTTTTTCTATCAGACAGCTCACAACATTAATGTGCCAATGATTTATACATTGGCAACTTTTTTTATCTCAAGATATACAAAAGGATATGGATGGGGAATTGTTTCTTCACTGTTAAGCGTTATTTTTATTAATTGGAGATTTACGTTTCCATACTTTAAGATTAATTTCATGATTGACGGATATCCGATGACATTTCTTGGAATTTTAGTGATCGCAATCATCACGAATATGACAACAACAAGCTTAAACCGAGAGAAAGAAGCAGCTGTCAAGAGAGAGAAAGAACTTGCAAAATTAAATGAATATAACAAGCAGATCAATGAGCTTCAGATTGAGAAAGAAAAGGAGAAGATGCGCTCAAATTTATTAAGAGCGATCTCACATGATCTTAGGACTCCGCTGACTGGAATGATCGGGGCAAGTTCGACATATTTAGAAGCCAAAGACCAGCTGGATGAAGAAGCCAAAGATCAGCTTGTCATGGGAATCAAAGAAGATGCAAACTGGTTGTTAAACATGGTGGAAAACCTGCTTAGTATCACGAGGATCCAGAGCAATGGAAGTGACACACAGCCACATGTAAAGAAAGTACCGGAACCTCTCGAAGAAGTTGTAGCAGAAGCGATCCAGCGTTATCAGAAGCGATATCCAGACAGTGAATTAAAGGTAAAGATCCCAGAAGATTTTTTAATGGTTCCAATGGATCCGACTTTGATCGAGCAGGTAATTATGAACCTTTTGGAAAATGCATGGGTACATTCCGGAAGTGATGCACCTATTGAACTTGATATCAAAGAAGAAGCTAACAAAGTTGTATTCTATATCCGTGATCACGGAAATGGTATCGCACCAGAGCGCTTGGACCAGTTGTTTGACGGCTGTGCAGGTGCATTAGACCATGAAAGCCGTAAGGGCATGGGGATCGGATTAAGTATCTGTAAATCAATCGTTATGGCACATCAAGGTGATGTCTATGCAAGAAACTATGAGGATGGAGCAGAGTTTAGTTTTAGTCTGCCAATGGATGAAAAAGAATTGACGGAGGAAAAGGAACTATGACAGAGATAAAATTTAATGTATTGATTGCTGAAGATGAAGAAAACATCGGCAATTTTATATCAGCGATCTTAAAAACCAATGGCTACAAACCAATCATAGCAACTACAGGAAATCAGGCGATCCAGTGTGCGGAATCATACTGTCCGGATGTAATCTTATTAGACCTTGGACTACCGGATATGGATGGAATCGATGTGATCTCCGAGATCAGAAAATGGGCAGTTACTCCGATCATCGTGATTTCTGCAAGGAACAGAGAATCAGAGAAAGTAAAAGCCTTGGATGCCGGAGCAGACGACTATATCACCAAACCATTTGGCAATCAGGAACTGCTTGCTAGAATCCGTACTGCCCTAAGACATAGAAGACAGCCAATGGGAGCAGAGACGAAGACACCAATGTATCATGCAGGTCAGTTAAAGATTGATTTTGATAAGCGAAGAGTCTTTCTTGGAGAAGAAGAAATCCGTCTTACACAGATTGAATATAAACTGGTATCCCTTCTTGCAGAGAATGCAGGAAAGGTTATTACATATGAGTCTATCATCAAAGATATCTGGGGACCTCATGCAGATACGAACAATAGGATTTTGCGAGTAAATATGGCAAATATCCGCCGCAAGATTGAGAAAAATCCAGCAGTTCCAAAGTATGTTTTTACAGAAGTCGGAGTCGGATACCGTATGCTTGAGAACGAATTAAATAGTTAAGATTGTGCTAAAAAAGATACATTCTTTGCATAAAAAATGCTAAAAATATTATTGACAAATAAAAATAAGGCGTTTATAATTCCAACCATAACAAAGGCGTTATGAGATGACACAGATCATTCTTCATAACGCCTTTTCTTTTTATCAAGAAGGATTTCTAAAAGCCTTCAATCAATTCATTGAGTAAAGACACGCGCGTTTCTCCTGAATGAAAAAACAAAAACTTTCGAAATGGGAGGACAAAGATATGACAAAAGAAATTATGAACGCAGTAAATACCCAGATCTTTGGGGTATGGTTCCTGATCGGAGCCGCATTGGTATTCTGGATGCAGGCCGGATTTGCAATGGTTGAAGCCGGATTTACAAGAGCTAAGAATGCCGGAAACATTATCATGAAAAACCTGATGGACTTCTGTATTGGTACTTGTGTATTTATTCTGATCGGTTTCAGTTTATTACTCGGGGAAGATATGATCGGATTGATCGGAAAACCTGGATTTGACATTTTTACATCTTATGCAAATTTTGACTGGTCAAGTTTTGTATTCAACTTAGTATTCTGTGCAACAACAGCAACGATCGTATCCGGAGCCATGGCAGAGAGAACAAAATTCTTATCTTACTGTATTTATTCTGCAGTAATCTCTGCACTGATCTATCCAATTGAAGCACATTGGATCTGGGGTGGTGGATGGTTATCTCAGATGGGATTTCATGATTTCGCAGGATCTTGTGCAATTCATATGGTTGGTGGATTATCCGCACTGATCGGAGCAAAATTCTTAGGACCACGTATTGGTAAATTCACAAAAGATAAAGATGGAAATATTACAAAAGTAAATGCATTCCCAGGACATAATATTCCACTTGGAGCATTAGGAGTATTTATCTTATGGCTTGGCTGGTATGGATTCAACGGTGCAGCAGCAACATCTGTTGAACAGTTAGGATCTATCTTCGTAACAACAACAATTTCACCAGCAGTCGCAACAGTTGTTTGTATGGTATTTACATGGGTAAAATATGGAAAACCTGATGTATCAATGTCATTAAATGCATCTCTTGCAGGACTTGTAGCGATCACAGCACCATGTGATGTCACAGATGCTTTTGGAGCAATTGTGATCGGAGCAGTTTCTGGATTACTTGTTTGTTTTGGAGTATGGTTATTAGATTATAAATTAAGAATTGATGACCCAGTTGGAGCCGTAGCAGTTCATTTTATGAACGGTTTATGGGGAACATTAGCAACAGGATTATTTGCAACAAAAACTGCACCAGGAAGTGAATTAAATGGACTTTTCTATGGTGGTGGATTTGGATTATTAAAGATTCAGATCATCGGTATTGTTTGTGTCTGCGCTTGGACAGCCGTGATGATCAGTTTAACATTTACAATTATCAAAGCAACGATTGGTCTTCGTGTAACAGAAGAAGAAGAGATCATCGGTCTGGATGGACCAGAACATGGTTTAACATCAGCATATGCTGGATTCAGTATGATGGATATTTCTAACACAATGATTATGGAAGAAAATGCAAATACTGTTCTTGGAGAAGAAGATTACGAAAGAGCTTCTAAAGTACAGAAAGCAGCAGCTGTACAGGTCAGCAAAGCTCCAGATCTTGTACCTACAGGAATGTATAAAGTTGTTATTATCGCAAAATTAACAAGATACGACAAGTTAAGAAAAGCAATGAACGATGTTGGTGTAACTGGTATGACAGTCACTCAGGTTATGGGCTGCGGTATCCAGAAAGGTGCCGGAGAACGTTACAGAGGTGCTGAAGTCGATGCAACATTACTTCCAAAAGTTAAAGTTGAAGTTATCGTAGGAAATATCCCAGTAGAAAACATCATTGAAGCTGCGAAGAAAGCTCTTTACACAGGTCATATCGGAGATGGTAAGATCTTTGTATACAACGTAGATAAAGTTATTAAAATCCGTACAGGAGAAGAAAATCTTGCAGCATTAGCAGACGTTGAATAAGAAATAAATTTAAATTTTTGTAAGTTGGTCAACTGTAGATTTCGAGTATATGATAAAAAATAAATAAATGCTGCGCTTCCGATCATTTATTTATTTTTTATCATATACCAGAAGTCTAAAGTGTGGACAATTACAAGATTGAAAAATTCAAGTGGGGGTGTATGGAGAACAGCATTGATTGTAAAATAGGAAATTTTCAGACAGAAGGTGCTTGTAGATTTTAGCTAAACTTCTGTTAACGAATACAAAAATTATTAATCAATACCATTCAAATCACAATTGTCTTGATAAAAATACATAAATAAATCTTGCATTTTAAAACACCTTTTGTTACTATAAACGTGACGAAGGAGTCAAAGCATAAAGAAAAGTGTGCTTTGGCTCCTTTTTTATTAGCTAGAATTAGTTAATAAAAACATTCTCTCGAGAGATTTTCAATAATGTCAGAACCAGCTACTCTGACGAGCATAGAAGCATAGTTGAAAATGAGAATGGAGGAATATACTATGAACGCAGGAGATACAGCATTTATTCTGCTATGTGCAGCATTTGTATTTATTATGACACCAGGCCTTGCATTTTTCTATGGAGGAATGGTACGAAGGAAAAACGTTGGGAACACGATGATGCAGTGTGTATTTATCATGGGAGTTTCCGTGATCATGTGGGTACTTGTTGGATATGCACTATCTTTCGGTGGAAACCATGCAGGGATCATTGGAGGAGCAAAATGGTTTGGCTTTAACGGAGTTGGAATGAAACCAGGACCATATGCAGATACGATTCCAAACCTTGCATTTGCAGCATTTCAGATGATGTTTGCAATGATCACACCAGCACTGATCACAGGATCTGTTGCAGGAAGAATGAAATTTAAAGCATTAGTTCTTTTTATTATCTTATGGTCATTGATCGTGTACTACCAAATGGCACATATGGTATGGGGAGAAGGAGGATTCTTAGCAGAGATCGGGTCTGTCGATTTCGCAGGAGGAAATGTCGTTCATATCACATCAGGGGTCAGCGGTCTGGTATTAGCTTTAACACTTGGAAAACGTCGTGGATATGACCAGGGAGTTTACCACGTACATAATACACCGTTTGTATTTTTAGGAGCTGCACTGTTATGGTTTGGATGGTATGGATTTAATGCAGGAAGTGCTCTTGCAGCAAATGGACTTGCAGCACATGCATTTATGACAACTTCAGTTTCAGCAGCCGCAGGACTTGTATCATGGATGCTGATCGAAGTATTTTCAGAAGGAAAAACAACTTTAGTTGGAGCTTCCACAGGATTAGTGATCGGATTAGTAGCGATCACACCAGGAGCTGGATTTGTCCCAATGTGGGCAGCAGTCATCTGCGGATTATTAGTCAGTCCAATCTGCTACTTTGGAGTTAAACTGATCAAAGGAAAATTAAAGATCGATGATGCATTAGATGCCTTTGGCTGCCATGGAATCGGTGGTATCTGGGGAGGTATCGCAACAGGATTATTCGGAATGACATCCATCAACGGAGTTGCCAAATGGAATGGACTTGTCTTTGGAGAGACAAGATTATTTGTGGCACAGATCATAGGAATTTTTGTATCTATCGCAGTTGCAGTTGTAGGAAGTTTGATCTGCATTGCGATCGTTCGTATCTTTACTCCACTTCGAGTGAAAGAAAGAGCCGAGAAAATCGGATTGGATGTATCAGAACATGGAGAAAATGCTTATCCAAGCTTTAACGGTTTAGATTAAAAAGAGGTGAAAATATATGCTGATCAAAATTAATGCGATCGTCCGCGAAGAAAAATTCGAAGACGTCAAAGAAGCTTTAAATAAAATCGGAGTTAACGGAATCACAGTATCACAGGTCATGGGATGTGGAGCTCAGAAAGGGTTTACGGAAGTTGTCCGTGGTACCAAAGTTGATATGTTGATGAGACCCAAAATTAAATTTGAGATTGTGGTATCCTCTGAAGAATGGGAGAGAAAAACAATTGAAGCCATTCAGAAAGCTGCATTTACAGGAGAAGTCGGTGACGGAAAGATCTTTAGTTACGAAGTAAGAAATGTAGTGAAGATCCGTACTGGGGAACGTGATGTAGATGCACTACAGGATTAGGTCTTAAAATATTTACTATTATATAGAAGAAACAGGTGATTTTTGTGGGAAAAAATAAAAATCATCTGTTTTTTTGTGTATAAGATCATAAATTTTAGCACAAGATACTCATTTCTTGTATTCTGATAAAATTCGTGATAAGATGATAGCCAATTAAAGAAATATTTTATTTTATAAGGAAACCACTATTATTATGGAAGAAAGAAGAAAAAGAAAGAATGAAATTAGTAACACTAGTATCAAATAATGTAGGAGTTGATACATATCTTGAATTAAGAAAAGCAGTCAACTTCAAACCATTATCAAGAACACAGGCGAAGAAAGCATTAGATAACAGTTTGTATATTGTCTGTGCATACATTGATGCAAAGATTGTAGGAATGGGACGACTCGTCGGTGACGGGGCTGTCATTTGCTATATTCAGGATCTGATGATCCATCCAGACTACCAGCATTATGGAATTGGAAGTGCGATCATTGAAGATCTGATCAAGTATGTAGAGGATCTTTGTGAAGAGGGAACAGAGATCATGCTTGATCTGATGTGTGCAGTTGGACGAGAGCCGTTTTATCATAAGCATGAATTTATTTCGCGTCCGACAGATAAATTAGGACCAGGAATGATTCGCTACATTAGAAAGTAGAGGAGAAAAGAATGGAAGATAAAAGATACGATCCATATACTGGATACGAGATCAAAGATGAGGATCAGAGACAAGAAGATCAGTCAAGATATGAAAACGAAAACATGAGATACAATCATTACAACACACAACAGGAAGCAAATGTTGATCAACAGGCACAAACAAGTGGAATTGCCCTTGCAGCAATGATCTTAGGAATCATTTCTGTTGTATGTATGGTCAGCTGTTGTTGCACACCGATTGCGATCATCACTGGAATCGCAGCGATCATTTGTTTTGCAGTGACTCCAAAAGTCAATGAGACAAGAGGAAAGAAAGCGAAAGCAGGACTGATCTGTGGAATCATAGGGATCATAGGTTCTATCATCTTGATCACAGTTTTTGTTGTGAATACTCTGCTCAGTGCAGATTTCCAAAATGAAATGAAAGAGTTTAATACACATTATGATACATATATCGATGAAAATGATGATTCTATATAAGATCATACGAAGTATGCCCTGCTTTTTCAAAGAAGTTACACATTTTTACTGTCCGGCATGTGGCGGAACAAGAAGTGTGATCGCGCTACTTCATTTGGATATTGAGAGAGCATTTTTCTGTAATCCAACGGTTGTATATACCGAGATTATGTTTCTATGGTGCATGATAGGATGGATGATAAAGAAGCTGACAGGCAGAGAGATTGGGATCATGAAGCCAAGACTTTGGATGTTGATCTTGGGAATATGTATCTTCTTTGGATTTGCAGTGATCAGAAATATCATGGTATATCAGTTCGGATATGATTATCTGGGAGATCTCATTGATTACACAAAATTTAACTAAATATTTGTCACGGATCAGAAGTGCCATCTTTTTTATAACATAAAAAGATGGCACTTTTTAATGCTGCCAAACTAAAAAGTCTATTCCTTGTATCTGCAAAAGAACATATCGTATAATAAGTATAAAGAAAGAGGTGGCATATGAAAGAATGGAAAGAATATTTAATTAAAGTCAATGGTTTTGAAATGAAAGCAGTTTACAATGAAGAAACGATCCGAGAAGTGTTTCTTCCATTATTAAAACATTTACATGAACTGCAGAAACAAAAAAATGAAAGACTCATAGTATTTATGGCAGCACCACCAGCGGTTGGGAAGACGACATTAAGCCAGTTCTTAGAATATTTATCCAAAGAAGAACAAGAACTGACAGAGATTCAGGCATTGGGACTTGATGGATTCCATTATCATTCTGATTATATTAATTCACACGACGCGGTAGTATTTGGAGAGACAGTACCAATGAAACAGGTTAAAGGATGTCCAGAAACATATGACACGGCAAAGGTAAGGAAGAAACTGGAAAAGATCAAAACAGAAGATATTTTATGGCCGATTTATGACAGGAATCTTCATGATGTAGTAGAAGATCAAATTAAAGTCACAAAAGATATCATTTTAATCGAAGGAAACTGGTTATTGTTAAAACAGGAACCTTGGAGATCTATGCAGCAATATGCAGATTATAAGATTTTGATTCTTGCAGAAGAAGAGATGTTAAAAGAACGTTTAGTTTCAAGAAAAGAAAAAGGTGGTTCTTCAAGAGAAGAAGCCGAAGCATGGTATCAAAATAGTGACAGTAAAAATGTAACAAGAGTTTTAAGAGATTCCTTACAAGGAGATCTGTTATTAAAAGTAGAAGAAGATAATGATTATATCAAAATGTAGGAGGTATGATTGATCATGAAAGCAACAGCAGCAGTACTATCAGGGAAAAATCAAGTTTACGTAAAAGAAGTAGACCTTCCAGCGATCCGAGGAGGAGATCATAAACGAGTTCCGGATGATGTAAGCAAAGAACATCCAGTTATCATAGGACATGAATTTGGCGGATATATAGTGAAAGTTGGAGAAAAAAATGGATGTAAAAAATTATGCGATTGAAAAAGTGCCAGAAGATGCAGATGTCATCGTCACACATGAGAATCTGTTAGAAAGAGCACAGGGAGCAAATCCGGGAATTCGTATTGTAATAATTCAAAACTTTTTAAAGAATCAGAACATCGATGATTTATATGAAGAGATTGTGCAGAAAAATCAGAAATAATATATGCGTGGGTTGCAACTCAGAACTTGCAACCCACGTATAAATAGAGTATAATGAACTAGATGTGAAAAAGTTAACGAATTATATGGAGGACAAACTATGTTAGTATCAGCAAAAGAAATGTTAAACAAGGCAAAAGCCGGACATTACGCAGTTGGACAGTTCAACATCAACAACTTAGAGTGGACAAAATCCATTTTATTAGCAGCAGAAGAAACAAGATCTCCAGTGATCCTTGGTGTTTCTGAAGGAGCAGGAAAATATATGACAGGATATAAAACTGTTGTAGGAATGGTTAACGGAATGTTAGAAGAATTAAACATTTCTGTACCAGTAGCTCTTCACTTAGACCATGGTTCTTACGAAGGATGCTACAAATGTATCGAAGCTGGATTCTCTTCTATCATGTTTGATGGATCTCACTATCCAATCGAAGAAAATGTTGAAAAGACAAAAGAACTTGTAAAAGTTGCAACAGGAAAAGGAATGTCTATCGAAGCTGAAGTTGGATCTATCGGTGGAGAAGAAGACGGAGTTATCGGTAGAGGTGAATGTGCAGATCCAGAAGAATGTAAAGCAGTTGCAGATCTTGGAGTAACAATGCTTGCAGCAGGAATCGGAAACATCCACGGAAAATACCCAGAAAACTGGGAAGGATTAAGCTTCGATACATTAGATGCAATCCAGCAGTTAACAGGAGATATGCCATTAGTATTACACGGTGGTACAGGAATTCCTGATGACATGATCAAAAAAGCAATCTCTCTTGGAGTAGCTAAGATCAATGTTAATACAGAATGCCAGCTTGCATTTGCTGACGCTACACGTAAATATATCGAAGCAGGAAAAGACCTTGAAGGAAAAGGTTTCGACCCTCGTAAATTATTAGCACCAGGTGCTGAAGCTATCAAAGATATGGTAATCACAAAGATCAAATTATTCGGATCTGAAGGAAAAGCTGACGAATAAGATTTATCATTTCTTGATGAAATTGAATATTGATAATGTAAGAACTCCACAGCGTATGCTGTGGAGTTCTTTATTAATCTTCAGTTTTATCAGGTGAGATGTAGATTTTGTAGATTTCTTCAGTTGTTAGATTAATATTCTGCGAAATGCATTCGTAAAGTGATTGAATGTTGTCAGGTTCTTCTTCCAGTTCGTCAGCAATTTGAATGAAAGATTTTGATTTCTGGATTTTCTTTTTTATTAGTTGAATTAATCGGAAGGTTTCTCCTTCAGCACGCCCTTCGGCTAGCCCTTCTGCACGTGCTTTTTGCTTCTCAAGAATCTTTTCTTCCCATTCCTGCATATATTTCACTCCAATCTCTTCGCTGGATTTCACAATATTGACGTGATTCTTAATTTCCTGAAGGCGTGAAGTAGAGCAAGATATTTCTTCAGTAGTATGTTCCATATAGTAAAGAAGCTCCTTTAATTCAGGACTAATATCTTCTGAATTTTTACCATGCGTATTTAGAAAAATTCGCGTAGCACCATCTTCTAATGGCTGACCAGTTTCAGCGCAAGTCATTTGAAAAGTATATTGATATAATCCTCTTCCAAACAGATCGAAAGGTGCAATGATAATAGAATAACAGTCTTTCATATTCGAAAAATCTACTTCTCCAGGATCTAATAATTTGGAGTCAATCAGAGCCTGATAAAAACGACTTCTATGAGGAAGATTTTTCGTATTTTCTTTTTGAGCTTCTACATTATAAACAGCATCGGTTTCATCCTCTGCCCATACGTCAAGTCGCACCTGTCGTTTTAGAGGCGAAGTCCGACTTTCGTGTTCAGATTGTGGACGGCCTTTGATGGAGATATCTTCTCCAAGAATAATAGATAATATATTCTCAAATGTCTTAGGATCTTCCATAACTTCAGCAAATAAAAAGCGGTCAAGTAAAGTTAAATCTTGCAGCGATTTTTTATTTTTACTCATAAGTTTCTCCTTTCATTGTATAAAAAAATACAGATAGTGGCAAGCACTGTTAGATAAGAAAATAAATTAATTGATACATAAACTCATGATATGATAAATATTTGATTGGCAAACAGACGAAAGAAGAAACTCTAACATACTGTAAAATATTTACATGGAATATATTAACAATTATAATGAAAAATGTCAATATAAAAATATAAGGATTCATAATAAACTCAAGAAAAATTCTCATAATGTCAAGGAAACCTTGACATTCTTTTTTAATTCGACTATAGTAGTCCTAGATAGGAACACGAGGTGAAAGCGATGGATAATGTAGAGCGTCTGATGGAATTTGGACTCACAAGACACGAAGCCAGTCTTTACATTTTACTGACACTGGAAGGAAGCCTTAACGGATACGAGGCAGCCAAACAAAGCGGGATCTCAAGATCGAACGCTTACAATGCACTGGCAGGCCTGGTAGACAAAGGCGCAGCCTATATACAAGAGGAAGATACAGTTCGTTACACACCGGTAGCGATCGAAGAATTCTGCAGTAATAAGATCCGGCATCTGGAACAGAAGAAGACAGAGCTGATCGCGGAACTTCCGGGCAAACGCAAGAACGAAGGCGGATATCTGACGATCAAAGGCGAAGAACATATTTGCGATAAGATCATTGATATGCTGCTTTGTGCAGAAGAGCGTGCGTATATCTCTGTATACAATGAACGACTGGAGATGTTTCGGGAATACTTAGAGAAGATGGTAAGTGAAGGAAAGAAAGTCGTGATCATAACGAATGAACCATTTGATTTACAAGGAGCAACTGTTTATCTGACAGAATGTAAGAAAGAACAGATCCGATTGATCACGGATTCCAAAGACGTTTTAACAGGCGCGATTACAAATCGTTATGAAGCAACTAGCCTGTATTCCAGTAACAATAATCTGGTGGAAGTATTTAAAGATGCACTGGCCAATGAAATACAACTATTAAAAATGAAATAAATATACAAAAAGTATAGAAGAAAGGAACCAAACACCATGGCAAAAGTACCATTTGTAACAAAAGAACAGTTAGATGAGATCGTAAAAAAATATCCAACACCATTTCATTTATATGATGAAAAAGGAATCCGTGAAACAGCAAGAGGATTATACAAAGCATTTTCATGGAATAAAGGATTTAAAGAATATTTTGCTGTAAAAGCGACACCAAATCCAACAATCTTAAAGATTTTAAAAGAAGAAGGATGCGGAACAGACTGCTCATCTTTAACAGAACTTATGATGTCAGATCGTTGTGGATTCGATGGAAGCGAGATCATGTTCTCTTCTAACGATACACCAGCAGAAGAATTTATTCTGGCAAAACAGTTAGGTGCAACGATCAACTTAGATGACATTACACATATCGAATTCTTAAAAGAATGTGCCGGAATCCCAGAAAAGATTTCCTGCCGTTACAATCCAGGTGGAGTTTTCGCATTAGGAACAGATATCATGGATAACCCAGGAGATGCAAAATACGGAATGACAACAGAACAGATCTTTGAAGCTTTCAAACAGTTAAAAGAGCTCGGTGTCAAAGAATTCGGAATCCATTCTTTCCTTGCAAGTAACACAGTTACAAATGAATACTATCCAACACTTGCAAAACAGTTATTTGAATTAGCAGTTAAATTAAAAGAAGAAGTTGGAGTTCATATCGGATTTATCAACTTATCTGGTGGAGTTGGAATCCCTTACCTTCCAGATCAGGAAGGTAATGACATCGCTGTCATTGGTGAAGGTGTACACAAAGTATATGACGAAGTATTAGTACCAGCCGGAATGGGAGATGTGAAGATCTTTACTGAACTTGGACGTTACATGCTTGCACCAAACGGACATTTAGTAACAAAAGCAATCCATGAAAAACATACACATAAAGAATACATTGGTGTTGATGCATGTGCAGTCAACTTAATGAGACCTGCAATGTATGGGGCGTACCATTACATCACAGTTATGGGTAAAGAAAACGAACCAGCAGATCATGTATATGATATCACAGGATCTCTTTGTGAAAATAACGATAAATTTGCGATCGACCGTAAATTACCAAAGATCGACATGGGAGATCTGTTAGTGATTCATGATACAGGAGCACACGGATTTGCAATGGGATATAACTATAATGGTAAATTAAAATCTGCAGAAATCTTATTAAAAGAGGATGGAACAACAGAAATGATCCGTCGTGCAGAGACACCAGAAGATTATTTTGCAACGATCAAAGGATTTAATTTCTAAGAAAAATTAACAGATTAATATGAGATGTTCCAAAGTAGGGCAAGTATAGGAAATTCTATACTTGCCTTTTTCATATATTACGAGTAAATTATATACAAGAAACAAAATGATACACGGCAAAACAGCATTTCAAAAGACGAAAGGCATTTATAGACAGGAGAAATCACATGAATTTATTTGACATCGTAGGACCAGTGATGGTCGGACCGTCGAGCTCTCATACAGCAGGTGCTGTAAGGATCGGACAGGTATCAAGGCACCTGCTCGGAGAATCGGTAAAAGAAGCTAAAATACTATTACATGGATCATTTCTTGCAACAGGAAAAGGACATGGTACAGACAAAGCATTAGTGGCAGGATTACTTGGCATGGCAGCCGATGACATTCGGATTCCAGACAGTTTTGACATTGCAAAAGAATCAGGAGTGAAATTTGAGATTGGAAAGATTCAATTAAAAAATGCACATCCAAACAGTGTAAAATTATTACTTGTCGGAGAATCAGGAAGAAATCTTGAGATTGTAGCCTGTTCCTTAGGCGGTGGACGAATTAAGATCTGCACGATTGATGGACTGGAAGCAAACTTTAGCGGGGAGTATACAACATTAGTCGTACACAATGACGACCAGCCAGGACATGTAGCAGAAGTAACATCAATGCTTGCTCATAAATCGGTTAATATCGCAACGATGCAATTATACCGTGATCACAGAGGTGGAAGTGCAGTCATGGTCATTGAATGTGACAAAGAAATACCAGAAGAAGGTCTGAACTTTTTGGAACGTCTGGAAGGAATCCAGAAAGTTACATATCTTGCTAAGATGAAGGAGGACTAGAGTATGGGATTTGCATCCGTAGAAGAGATAGAAACGAGAGCAAAAGAACAGGAATGTCAATTATGGGAAACAATTTTACATGATGATATGACAGAACGACAGGTAGACCGCCTAGAGTCTATCGGGAAAATGAGCAGTATGTATCTTGCAATGAAAGATGCCAATGAAAGTTACGATAAAGACTTAAAGTCACAAAGCGGTCTTTCTGGCGGCGACGGTGAAAAGATGATGGAAGAGGTTAGAAAAATGCAGAATCTGACCGGTGAATTTGTCGGGACCGTCATGGCAAATGCTTTAAAAATGGGCGAATCAAATGCCTGTATGAAACGTATCGTAGCAGCACCGACAGCCGGAGCATGTGGGGTGCTTCCAGCAGTATTGATCACATATGAACAATTTCATAAAGTACCAGAAGCAAAGATGCTAGAAGGAATGTATATTGCGGCAGGAGTCGGACAAGTTATCGCAGAACGTGCCTGTATCGCAGGGGCACAAGGAGGATGTCAGGCAGAGATCGGTTCTGCCTCCTGTATGGCAGCAACAGCTATTACGTACATTCGTGGCGGCAGCACAAAGCAGATCTTTGATGCAGGAGCATTTGCCTTGAAATCATTATTGGGATTGGTATGTGATCCATTAGGTGGTTTGGTAGAAGTACCATGTATCAAGAGAAATGTCATTGGATCTGTCAATGCAATCACAGCCTCAGATATGGCAATGGCAGGCATTGAAAGCAAGGTTCCATTGGATGAAGTGATCGATGCAATGGCAGAAGTTGGAGACCTCTTGCCATGTTCTTTAAAGGAAACCAGTCAGGCAGGTCTTGCCCAGACAGAAACAGGCAAAAAATACATGCCGGAATCATAAAATATTTGTAAGTAAAGGAAGGAAAACAATGATAGAAGTATGTTGTGGAAGCTTCGAAGATGCCATGATGGCAAGCGAATGCGGAATCAAAAGAGTAGAATTAAACAGTGCATTAAGTTTAGGTGGATTAACACCATCTTTAGGAAGCTTGATCATGATCAAACAATACAGCGATATTGAGATCGTATCTATGGTAAGAGCCAGAGCAGGGGGATTCTGCTATACAAATTACCAGTATGAACAGATGCTTGAGAATCTTAAGCTACTATTAGCATATGGGACAGATGGAGTATCTTTCGGTTTCTTAAATGAAGACCGAACAATCGATAAGAACCGTTGTCAGGAATTCTTGGAAAATGTAAAAAATGAAGGACGCAAAGCAACATTCCATAGAGCATTTGACTGCACAAGAGATCCATATGAGGCAATCGAAACACTGATCGATCTAGGATTTGATCGATTACTGACAAGTGGACAGGAAGCAACCGCAGAAGAAGGAATTCATCTGTTAGCAGATCTTCAGAAAAAATATGGGAACCAGATTGAGATTATCGCAGGATGTGGAGTCAACGAAAACAACGCCCAGAAGATCATGGACAAAACAGGAATCAAACAGTTACACAGCACATGCAGAGGTTGGGGAGTCGATGCAACTGGAATGGGAGAGAGAGTATCATTTCAGGTATCCGATGAAGATGGAGATCGGTACCGAAGTGTTTCTGTAGATAGAATAAAGAAATTTGTAGAGATCTGTGGATAAATTTTTAATTTGTAGTTGGTCAACTGTAGATTTCGAATATATGATAAAAAATAAATAAACGATTGGAAGAGCAGCTAGAGAATTTTCCTCACGTTTTTTACAGATCGCTGATCCGCCGGCTTTCCTTGCGTAACTCGCCTTCAAGGGTATTGAAAACAGAACTCTTTGAGGCTCAAACAACGCACCAAGCCGGCTGCGAATCCGTAAAAAACGTGGCAAAATTCTAATGCTGCGCTTCCAATCGTTT
>ENA-OPBE01001763-OPBE01001763.1-human-gut-metagenome-genome-assembly--contig:-NODE-1763-length-17896-cov-2.134634_pt1 | contig 17896 bp, 18 predicted proteins | sample MGYA00241066_ERZ501448 | MGnify/ENA primary metagenome ERZ501448 (study PRJEB25962, sample SAMEA2042585) | human gut metagenome | biome: human gut; feature: human-associated habitat; material: faeces...
CTACCGCAATGAGAATTACTAAGTAAGACAACACTTCTAAGTAAACATCACTTTTCTTATATGCTTTTTCTATTTTGTTAAGCATCACGAAATCCGTGTTGTTTAGCCAGTATTGTGTTTGTCGTTCCCCTATCCTGTGATTTTTTTCACTCTATTTTCAACCTCAAACCCAATAGACCATCATGCCTATTAGTATTCAACAAATCAGCTATATCCATCCGGATAAAGAAGTATTATTCAGTGACCTTAACTTTGCCATCAGCAAAGGACAAAAATTAGGATTAGTCGGTAATAACGGCTGTGGCAAATCCACGTTGCTACAAATCATTGCCGGACAACGATCACCATCTTCCGATGTCATTGTCCGTCCGGACGACCTGTATTATATTCCACAGCATTTCGGACAATATGATTCGCTGACCATTGCACAAGCTTTGCAGACAGACCATAAACAAGAAGCTTTGCACGCTATCCTCGCAGGGAATGCCTCAACCGAAAATTTCACAATTCTGAACGATGACTGGAACATAGAAGAACGTTCCATGGCCGCTCTTGATTCCTGGGGATTAGGACAGTTCACGTTATCCTATCCAATGAATCTGCTTAGCGGAGGAGAAAAGACACGTGTATTTCTGGCAGGTATGGACATTCATAATCCATCCGTTATCCTTATGGACGAACCAACCAATCATCTCGACTCATCGGGCCGGCAACGTTTATATGATTGGGTACAAAAATGGCGTTCTACACTGCTGATAGTAAGCCACGACCGTACAATCCTCAACCTCCTTCCGGAAATCTGTGAGTTAGAGAAACATCAGCTTACGTATTATGGTGGCAATTATGAGTTCTACAAGGAACAGAAAACCATCATGCAGCAAGCCTTGTTAGAACGAATCGAAGAAAAGGACAAAGCGCTCCGACTCGTCCGCAAAGTAGCCCGCGAAACAGCTGAACGCAGAGAGAAACAGAATGTACGTGGCGAGAAAGCGAACATGAAAAAAGGTGTTCCACGCATCGTATTAAATTCATTGCAGAGCAAATCGGAAAAGAGTACTGCAAAACTCAACAACGCCCATCAGGAAAAAGCCGGGAAACTGACAGATGAACGAAATCAACTCAAAAGTTCGCTTCCTTCAACAGCAGCACTAAAAACCGATTTCAACAGTTCCTCTCTCCATTCGGGAAAAATACTTGTTACGGCAGAAAAGATTAATTTCAGCTATCATCAGATGGATAATAAAGAGAGCCAAAATACTTCAGGCACCGACAACCCGGAACAATTTCTTTGGAAGACTCCTCTCAGCTTCCTGATAAAAAGCGGAGACCGTCTCTGTGTAAAAGGGCTGAACGGCAGTGGAAAAACAACTCTGCTGAAATTAATCACAGGACAACTCCAGACTCAGACAGGGACACTGACAAGAGCAGATTTCACTTACGTCTACCTAAATCAGGAGTATTCTATCATTGATGACCGGAGCAGTGTTTTAGAGCAAGCTTACGCTTTCAATAGTCGTAACCTGCCGGAACATGAAATAAAGATCATCCTAAACCGTTTTTTATTTCCCGCTGCCGAATGGGACAAATCCTGCCGGAAACTCAGTGGGGGAGAAAAAATGCGACTGGCTTTCTGCTGCCTGATGATCAGCAATAATACACCCGATATGTTTATACTGGACGAACCGACCAACAATCTGGATATACAAAGCATTGAAATTATTACTGCTACCATCAAAAACTACACGGGCACTGTCATAGCCATCTCACATGACGACTACTTTATCAAAGAGATTGACATTGACCAGCCTATTTTATTGCATTAATAAAACAGTTTTCATAACTTCGCAGTTCGAAGAATACAGAAAGAAAAAAATGAGTCAAACAGCACAATCCTGGTGGTTCGTCTTCTACAAAGACGAACTACTGCTTGAAAAGAAAGAGAACGGCACATTTGCCCTCCCTTATGGAGAGATACCTCCCGTCTTTATGATAGAAAAGACTACCGTACATGATGTAACGACTTTAGAAGGAAGTAATTGCAAAGCCTTCTCCCTGGCCCGTCCTATTGAAGAATCGGCCAAGTATGTATTAATCGGGCTTAGGGCTTCTTATGAATGCCTGCCCGTAGCCCATTACCAGGCAGCAGGGAAAGCACACGAAATATTACATTGGGATAGAAACAGCCGGTTCTGTTCTGCCTGTGGCACACCGATGGAGCAAAAGGAATCCATCATGAAAAAGTGCCCTAACTGCGGTCGGGAGGTTTATCCGGCTATCTCTACCGCTATTCTTGTATTAGTGAGAAAAGGTGATTCTATCCTACTGGTTCATGCCCGCAATTTTAAAGGCAGATTCAACAGCCTCGTTGCCGGGTTTCTGGAAACAGGAGAAACACTGGAAGAATGTGTAGCCCGCGAAGTAAAAGAAGAAACGGGACTGGATGTGAAGAACATCACTTATTTCGGCAATCAGCCCTGGCCTTATCCCAGCGGATTAATGGTCGGTTTTATTGCAGATTATGCCGGAGGTGAAATCACATTACAGGATGAGGAACTCAGTTCCGGTGATTTCTATACCCGGGATCATTTACCGGAACTACCCCGTAAACTGAGTCTGGCACGGAAAATGATCGACTGGTGGCTGGACTGTTCCAATAAATAGTCAAAATGGATGATAAGTATCCCTATTATCTTTTGCATTACCATTGCACTTAGTTTATTCTCTTATTACTATTTTGAGAAGCCCGCTAACAAATGGGTAAAACGAATATTCACTAAAAAAAACAATCATAAATCAACCCCATGGAATTATCAACAAAAACATCACGAATTGAGGTAGTAGACGCCCTCAGAGGCTTCGCCGTCATGGCTATCCTCCTGGTACATAACTTGGAACATTTTATTTTTCCTGTTTATCCGGAAAGTTCCCCCGAATGGCTGACTATTCTGGACAATGGCGTACTCAATGTAATATTCTCTTTGTTTGCCGGAAAATCTTATGCGATATTCGCTCTGCTTTTCGGATTTACCTTTTATATCCAATCACATAATCAGCTGCTAAAAGGAAAAGATTTCGGTTATCGTTTCCTATGGAGAATGATATTACTTGCAGGTTTTGCCACTCTCAACGCCGCTTTCTTTCCGGCAGGGGATGTACTGCTCTTGTTTGCAGTAGTGAGCCTTATATTATTTATTGTACGCAAATGGAGCGATAAAGCAATTCTGATTACTTCTATCATATTCCTGCTACAGCCTATTGAATGGTATCACTATGTGATGAGCCTTTTCAATCCGGACTATACCCTACCTGACCTGAATGTCGGAGCAATGTACGATGAAGTAGCAGCCTATACTAAAGGCGGGAATTTCTGGGAATTCCTGACAGGCAACGTCACACTGGGACAAAAAGCCAGTTTGTTCTGGGCTATTGGCGCCGGACGTTTTTTACAGACAGCAGGACTTTTCCTTTTTGGTCTGTATATCGGACGAAAACAGCTATTCGTCACTACCGAATCTCATCTGAAATTCTGGATAAAGGCACTTATCATAGCAGCCATCTGTTTTGCCCCACTTTATTCTCTGAAAGAACAAATCATGCAAAGTGACAGCAGTCTGATCAAACAGACAGTAGGTACGGCTTTGGATATGTGGCAGAAGTTTGCATTCACCATCGTACTGGTTTCTTCCTTTATTCTGCTTTATCAAAAAGAAAGATTCAAGAAAGCCGTGTCCAACCTCCGATTCTACGGTAAGATGAGTCTAACAAACTATATCAGCCAATCTATACTGGGAGCTATCATCTATTTCCCGTTCGGCTTCTATCTGGCTCCTTATTGTGGATATACCCTCAGTCTGATCATCGGTATTGTCCTTCTTCTGTTACAGGTACAATTCTGCAAATGGTGGCTGGCCAGACACAAACAAGGTCCGCTGGAAACAATCTGGCACAAATGGACTTGGCTGGGAACTAAAAAGTAAAATACAGAAATGAAAGAATGCAGACTACGAAGTACACGCATACGACTATATCAACTATACACGTTCATTGAAAGTACCACACAATTGTGCAACTCAGTAGTCTGCATATAAAAAAACGGTGCGTGACAGATTGCGCTTGTGCCTGCAATTCGCCTCCCTCGTTTCTCCCGTTATTTCAATATTTTGAATTTGCCGATAACAGGAAGTTCTTTCGCTTTCCCATTTGCCGCATTAATGATGCCGATAACGGCAAGCACAGCAAAGAGAATGCTGACAAGACCGAGAAGGCTGACAACAAAATAAAGCCTCCACGAAATAGCTAAAACGACAGCACTCAAGATACTATACGCAACTCCGTATAAGACAGCGGCAATACACAGCACCAATCCTTGGTTGGAATGGAAGCGAGCGAACTTAGACTCCTTAGCTGCAAAAATCGGTATCAGTACCAGTATACCGAAATAAGCCAGCACCGCCATCACTTTGTTTTGCTCGATGTCCGCCTGATTGTACCCGCCGGCAGGTTGCTGTGATTGAGCAGATTGAGTCGCATTTACTTCTACAGGTGCTCCGCAAGCCGGACAGAATTTGATTCCTTCTTCAATTTTTTGACCACATTTTCCACAGAATGCCATAATTTGTTCCCTCCTATTAATTAGTTATTTTTTAGATTAGAAAGTGTATACCATCATTGTGAGATCGATATGTCTTTTGTTCCGGCTATTCGCCAAGACCGGTTGCCAGATTTTTCAGTGAATCCAGTTCACTACCGAAAAACAGGATAACGACCAAGACGATTATTCCCGAAAGTACCGTCCCGATTATCATCCAGATAAGCATGGCACGCGCCATATTCCGTTTACTTACTTTATGACAACCTCCGCATGCCCAGATAATAAGACATATCATATTGATGAGCGGGAGCATCAGCAACAAAAAAATGCCAATATAACCGCCTGTCGTGATAGGCTCTTCCGTGTAGACAGCCGCAGGTTGTTGAACAGGAGGCTGTTGGGCCTGAACCATATATATCGGTGGCTGTTGGACAGACTGCGGTTGCGACACTGGTTGCAGTTGCGGTGCAAGTTGCTCAGTTCCTTCCGCCGCCAATGCTGCTCCGCATGAAACACAAAACTTAATATCGTCGGGCACCTTATTTCCACAATTGGTACAAATAGCCATAATTTATTTCTCCTTAACAATTAAATAAATATTGTTGTTGTCTTATATTCTATCGCTTCCCCTATCGTCATTTACTGTTCGTTTCGATTTTATTTTTCTTCATCACTCGCCGATTGGAGTTCTTCAAGGGTTTTCTTCACCTCGTCGCCGGTCGATTTAACTTCTTCAAGGACCTTCTTCACATCGTCACCGGTCGTCGTTTCCACTCCTTCAAGCGCTTTCTTCACATCCTCGCCGGTTACTCCGCTTTCTTTCAGTTCTTTTCCCAATTCGTCGCCAACCACCTTAAACCCGGCACTTACCAATACGGCAGCCCATTTCGTCACTTTACCTACGATTTTAAGTTTATCAAGCGCACCCACTTCATCGTTTTCCAATGCGTCGTTCAGTACTTTCAGAGGTTCTTCCATCTCTTTGTCTAGAGCTTCAAAGTCCTTTTTTGTCATCTTGTCTTTGTTCTTCTCGACCTTTTCGATAGATTTATCAATTTTTTCCATTGCTTTGTCTACCGGAGACTTCGCGCAAGCCACAATTAACAGAATGCTTGTCATACATGCCAGAACTACAAAAAAATTTCTCATATCCATCAGTTTTTAAAGTATTAATATATCATAGAATCCCTTATTCATAGCCGTTTGTTTATATTCGTTGACGTTCCATTATCTCCCCATACGCATCGAAGAAGATTCGTCCTTCTCCCATCGCACCGAAGCACTTCACGTCGGTATACCACAAAGCAGAGTATCACCTTTCTCCACCTCGGGCAAGCGGACAAGTTTCACTTGCGCCTGTTTTTTCTTATTTTGTCTACACACGGTGCTATCTCGTCGTCCGCCTCTCTCCCTGTGGCGAAGACATCGGAAGAAAGAACATCTTCTGAGAGAAAAAAGGGAAAGAGGGGACGAGAGAAACAGCGTGTTTATCGCATCAGAACTTGTAGGCCACTCCTGCCGAAATAAGCAGGCGACTCCAATCACCACCAACCTTGTACTTCAGCTCGGCATTGATAACAAACTTTTCGGAAAGATTGAAGTCCGCACCGGCACCGATGTTAAATCCGAACTCCGAATTGGATGCGCTGCCTCCACCATAGTTTCCGTATTCACCCAGATCCATCTCAGGAACGCTTACTTTGATTCCCCAAATACCTGCTCCTGCCACAGGATACAATGTGATGGCATCGGCAACCGGGAATAGGTAGTGTACGTTTACACCCGCATTCCACATATTGATATTATCTTTTTTCAGGAAGTAAGTGAACGATGGTTCAAGACGCAATCGGTTAATCACGTTCCACTGGAATTTCGCCCCGATACCGATGTTGGACAACCCGTCACCCGATCCGTATACCACTTGAGCACCCACTGCCGTTTCACCTTTCTCCTGAGCACTTGCTACTGTAATGCAGAGCACGGCTACCATCAATAATAAAATTCTTCTCATAATTACTTAAATTTAAAAATGTTTCCTACTCTATAAGCTTTTCGGTTTCGCTATGTGTTCCTCCTTTAAAGGTCGATGTGCAAAGTCTCCCGTTCCATCAACCCATACCTCCCATGGCCTGCATCGCCCTTTTGATGTCGTCTTTGTTCAGATCGATATAATAGTCCAGTTTGTTGCAAGTCAGCGTTTTTCCTGAAAGTTTAAACAAGACTTTATCTTCAGCGTCCAAATTTTCGTATACCATCTGTGCTATTTGCTCAGTCGGGCACGTCACGGAACAAGAAGCACCGGTACATGAATTGCCGTTGAACTTGAACGTATACACATAAGCGACCGTGTACTTCGTTCCCGGAACCGTGTAGCTGTATTTAAACGTAGCCGTGTTCCCATCTTCACTCCATCCTGTTTTTACATTTTCTACCCCACCCGGTTCCTCTTTCTCTTCATCATCGTCACTGCATGCGGGGAATGCCAAAGCAAACATCAGGCAGAGTCCTGCCATTTTCAACCAAAGACCAAATGTTTTCATAATTATCACTATTTAATTTTTTTCCCTACTCTATAAGCTTTTCGGGTTTCGCTTGTGTTTTTCCTTCTAACAAACCTTTGATATCCTATACTGTCGGATCGGGTGCTTCTTCTTCACCTCCACTTTCGCCCCCGCCTTCGCTACCTCCTCCGGAAGAAGAGCCATCGGAACCCTTTCCTCCCCATTCTTCCCAAAAGATTTTATCACTAACAAGAGAGCGGGTGACAGTACGGTTTCCGTTTGTACGGGTAGACTCGGGGATAAAACGGATACGGACACCCGTAATTTGCGCCGCTGTCACCTTTTCGGGAGAGTCTACCCCCTGTCCGTTGGCTGCGGCGGTATAGTAAAACGTTCCCAGTCCTTCGAGTTTGACGGTACGCCCCTGCGCCATGTAATCGCTCAATACATCCGCCAGATCTTTCAGCACAGCGTACGTGTCGGCACGGCTGACGGTAGAAATCTTAGAAAGGCGGTCCGCCACTTCGTCCGTGGGTGACAGGTTTGCCCACGGTAACAACTTGCGGATACCACTTGCCATTAATCTTCTTTTGTTGTTTCTTAAAGAATGCCATATCATTTTGTTTTTTGTCATTAATGCATTTCTTGACTATGTTGCTCCCTGATGAGTCCGAAACTGAACAAAGTTCAACCTAGGGGTGAACCTAGTTGAAGCCAAGGGTGTACCGGGTTGAGCCCAGGGGTAAACTTTTCCTGCTCTGGAGCGCTTGTGGAACGACCGTCGTTTCATGCACCTTTGATAGTTAATAATTTGTCAATAAATCATTGATCGTATCGTTTTTGTCGGGCAAGATACTTACCTCAGTATCTACGCCCACCAACTTGGAGAAAACATACAGGTCTTTGTTCGAAAGACGTATGCACCCCATTGTAATTCGTCCGGGTATCAATTCAGGCTTGGATGTTCCGTGTATCCCGATGCCCGTGAAGCCGGGTGTTTTCAGCCGGAAGAACCGGGGACCATATACCTCGCCCGGACTCTCTGTCTTTGCCATATCTTTCTGCCAGACCGAGGGGTCTTCCACAGATGCTATGACAAACCGTCCTTCTGGGGTTCGGCAGTCCCATTCGCGCTGTTTGTGACCATAGTTTCGCCCGCATGCGATACGAAAAACAGCAAGCGTATCGCCTGTCGGACGAAGAACGATCATTCGCATATCCCGTTTGGATATCACCACTTGGTTAAGTTTCACTGCCCGTCCAGTGCTGTCCGTACTCACGTCCTGCGCCGATACTGTCGCCATCGGTACCCCAATTCCGCCAAGGAGCATCCACAGGAGCAATATGCATACAATCTGGTTATTGTCATAGAAGAACACAATCATATTGTTTTTTTATTTTATGGTTACTGCTTCCTCTCATATGGGTGCACAAAAAAAGCGTGCAAACCTTTAATGATTGGTCTACACGCTTTAAAATTCTATTGATGTCCGCTCGGCTTACTCTATAATACTGCCGCAATCTTTCGGATATTGGCAAGCCTTTCGAGAAAGGATTTATCTGACTTGGCTACTTGAATGTTATAATCGACTTGCAATTTAATCAACGGCTCGGCATCAATACCGAGTGCGGCCTCAAACAGCAGAGCGTATTCTGCAGAAACAGCACGTTTGCCGTTCAGTATCTCATTGAGTAACGTGGGAGAAATTCCCATCTGCGCAGCGAGTTTTCTTTGCGATATGCCGCGGTATTCGATTTCATCTTTCAAAATCTCACCCGGATGTATCGGTTCGGATGGAGTCAGATTGTTGGCAATCATCTTCGGGTCAACACCTTCTATTTTAATCATAACGCTATTGTTTATAATGGTTCGACAAATCTATTATGTTGCATACGATAATAATCGGTTCTTCCATCGTTTCCCTCACGGTGAACTCAACCCGGTATTTATCATTCACCCTGATGGATGAAATACCATTTTTATCGCCTTTCAGCACTTCGTAGTTCAACGAATTATATTTTGCCAGCGATTCGATGTCCGGCACTTTTTTCATTAACTGAATACATTTTTGATAGCGTCTTACGATGTCGGGCTGATAACGGTGCTTCTTGTCACCCGTCTTCCCTTTCTCGTAAAGGTCCTGCAAGTATGTCTCTTCAAATGTAATGAACATATTATTCTCGTATTATGTTGCAAAGATAATCTCTTTTGCCGATATTCACAAATAAGTGAACACGTTTTAAGGGGCTTTCCTTCATTTTAAAGCGTGTAAACCAATACGTCAAAGAGCTCTTTTTCTATACAATATATATAGTCGTACAAAATTATATTTTCACGAACTCTACCCGACGGTTCTTTGCCCGTCCTTCGTCTGTCGCATTATCTGCGATGGGATTTGCCTGACCCTTGCCTGCTGAAGCGAGGCGATCGGCAGCGATGCCCATTTCTACCAGTTTATCTACAATCGCTTTACTTCGGGCTTCGCTCAACGTCTGATTGTTGGCTGCGTTGCCTGTACTATCAGTATGTCCCTCGACAGAGAATTTCAGGTCGGGGTTCTCGGTCATCAGCTGCACGATGCGGTTGATTTCGCCCATGGATTCCGACTTGATGACGGACTTGCCCACGTCGAAGGTGATGCCGTAGGTGATGAATTTGCCGTCACTCATCATGCGGTCGTAGAGGGGGACGGCGCCTTTGGCGATGCGGACGTTCTTGATAAAGCGGTTTTCCTTTTTGCCCTGATAGGCATAGATACTGAACCGGGAGGGTGCGTCGCAGCGCGGGATATTCACCACGCGGGTTTCGTTCAGATAGACCTTCATCGCCCGCTTGTTGAACGAGATCGAGACACGGTTGAAGTCGTCGTATTTGAACGCGTAGGCCTGTTCACCCGAACTCCTTTCTCCGCCGGAATACCATTCCCATCCGACGCCGGTCGGAGAAGTGCCCTCGTAGCCGTGGTGATACCAATGAATTTGGAAGACATTTTTGTCGTTCGGCCCGACCAGATTGATGTCGTAACGACTGTTCAATCCGATATTATCGTAATCCATTTTGCCGGGTACATACACGTCGAACTCGATGGTAAATACATCAGGCAGATAATCCTTCTCCTTCATAAAAGGCATGACGAGCGTCGCCTGCGTCATGTAGATAGCATTCTTTCCGTCTATCTGTGCAACCTCAGCATAACCACTCTTCAAATCCCACTGTGAAGGAAACTCTCCCAACTTCTCACCAGCAAGTTGATCGTCAAACATCACCTCATCGCCTGCGACAAAGTCGAATTTGTTCCAATTCATCGTTGAAGATTTCTTTGCTTGTTTTCCACCTTCTTCTGCATTCTCGTTCGTATCTTCCGTCTCACCGCCTGTGGTATTATCACTTCCCGTATTCCCTTTTCCCGTCACGGCATCTTCCGCCTTACCGAATGCCTTATCCACGGTCTTGTCCGCAGCTTCGTTCACTTTGTCCTCGACTTTCTTCTTAGACCTCTCTTCCACCCGCTTCGCAGTCTTTTTGGCTACCTTTTCCAGCCAACCCTGCGAATAAACTTCCGTTGTTCCTGCAAGTAGCAATACGGTAAAAACAAATAGTAGTCTTTTCATCTTTCCTTTATTTTTTAGATTAACAATACATTTTTTATCCATTCCGTCTCTTTATTCTTTCCGCATCTCCCTCCCGCTTCTTTTCAAACATGCTCATATACTTGCGGGGAGTCATCTTTTCGTATCCATTGAAACGAGTAAAAAAGACGGAACGTGAACGAAAGCCACACTGTACTCCTACTTCTTCAATCATCAACCGACTGTTTGTTGCAGCCATCTCCCGCAACATCTTTTTTGCCTCTTCTATCCGCATCCGGTTGATCAAATCATAGAAATTGCGCCCCATATACCCATTGATTGATTTAGATATAATCTTGGTCGAAATACCTGTATCTCTCGATAACTCCCACAGCGAATATCCCGGTTCCCGATAGCGCTTTTCTGTTTCCAAATAAGCGACAATCCGTTGACAGTATTCCGCCATTTGCCTTGTAGAAAGCGTAAATTGCGCCGTATTATCCAAAGACCGGATCTCTTTCTGTATATCCTTATTTGCCATTATTCTTCCATCTTTATTTCCGTTCATTTCATCCCTATTTACCTTAACGCGTCCGAATACGCCAATACAACTCTGCCCAGAATCTCTTAAAAGACCGGAACATGCCTCTCATACCTTTTTCCTTTCTGCGATCAGCTTCCATTCGCGCAGCCGCTTTCTCCATACGCGCTATGCGCTCGTCGCGAGCAATCGGTTCATCGCGTGAAATACATTCGTCAATGATTTCTATTACCTCTTCATACGAAAGCAATGGTCTCGTGTCTTTATCTTCATCCATGTTCTATACAATTTAATGAATCATTGATTTCTATGCTCACAAAATTAAGCTTATCGCACATTACCCGTTTGTACTATTTGCGCATTTATTTTATATAATTCACCCACTTTTAACTATCAGAATTTGACTTATATGCGCATCATCCGAATGTAAAGCACTGATTATAAACAGATTTCAGCCACAAATCGGACAAACAAAAACTATTTACAATATTATATCAAGTAAAACCGGTCGGAAGGTATAAAACCGGGGCATAGGATCTAAAATGAACGGAAAGATTACAGAATTTTCTTACGATATTGCGAAGGTGTCATCTGAAAAGTCTGCTTAAACATCCGTGAGAAATAGGAGATTTCAGGAAAGCCACATTTCATTGCAATATCACCCACCGGAGTATTGGTAGAAGCAAGCAGGCGCTTCGCTTTATCCATCCGCATCTGGAGGATATAACCGGAACTGCTGAAACCGGTAATCGCTTTCACCTTGCGATTCAATTGCGACAGGCTCATACACATTTTGTTCGCCAAGAGGTCCGAATTCAGATTATGATGTCCCATCAAAGAGTAAATCAAGTCATTCAGACGAGTTAAAAACTCTTGGTCAGCTACCGACAGCTCGACAGCCTGATCGGTACCTTCATGCAAAGCATGAGAATATTTCTCGCGCAGCAGACGCCGTTGCTCCAACAGTTTGACTATGCGAACTTTCAATTCGTCGGCATTGAAAGGTTTTTACAGGAAAGCATCAGCACCCGTATCCAATCCACGCACCCGATCTTCTTCCTCACTCTTCGCCGTTATGATGATAATAGGTATATGGTTCAATATATCCGAATGGCGAATCTCACGGCAAAGCTCATAACCGTCCATCTCAGGCATCATCAAATCCGTAAGAATCAAATCGGGCATATACTCTTTTGCTTTCTCCAATCCTTCATTACCATTGCGGGCATACAGTAAATGATAGTCTTTCTTCAATAATTGATCAATATAATAAGACACGTCTTCATTGTCTTCTACTATTAATATAGAAGAGTGCATGGAGTCATTTATTTCTCTGTTTTCACCGGCTCTCTCTACATCATAATCCTCAGCAAGCATCACTCCTCCACCGTTGACCGATAAGGGCTGGAAAAAGTCAGACTTTTCGTCAGGCAAGTATTTCTCCCACAAAGAATTTCCATGCTGCAATGGCAAAGTGATCATAAATTTGGTTCCTTCTCCCAATCGACTCTCCACTTTTATATGACCATACATACACTCCGTCATTTGCTTTACCAATGATAATCCGATGCCTGACCCGGTATCGGAACCACCATTATTCTCTCCCTGATAAAAGGTATCAAATATGTGAGGCAGATCTCCCGCATCTATACCTACTCCCGTATCTACGACGTAAATCATCAGTTTATCTTTATTTCGTGACATCAACAGTGATACTCGTCCTTCCTTAGGAGTAAATTTAAGAGCATTTGACAATAAATTACGAATAATCTTGCAAAGGTATTCGGGTACAAAGTCCATCATGATGCTCATCTCTTCCGGAATAAAACGAAGGTCTACCCGTTTTTGCTGCGCATATACCTGGTAGTTCTCTATGAGCATTCGAATATAGGCAACTACATCCCCTGTGCGCCACTCCGGCTCTCCGACCTCCGATCTGACTTTTGAGACTTCCAGCAACTGATTGACCAGATCCAACAGACTCTGTCCTTGCCGGCTGATTGTTTCAATACTCTTTTGCAGTTCTTCCCTGTTCATACCACCCTTCTGTAATTGTTCCAACAGTCCCAATATCACCGTCAGCGGTGTACGAAACTCATGTGTTACATTCGTAAAAAAGTTACTTCTCACCTTCTCCATCTGTTTCATGGCACGGTTATGACGAGACTTCATTCGCGATACATACCACAAAAGTCCTGCCGCCGCTCCTACAAGTAACAGCGCAAACAGGCTGACTAACAGATATATATTTTTAGTGCGTTGTTGCATCTCATAGGTGCCACGCAATAAAGTCATCTCGCGCAGACTCCTTTCCCTTTCATAATTGACCCTCAGGTTCTGAATATGATTCACATTATCCACATTCTTTACGCTATCGGCATAAGCGCGACTTCGTATATAAGAGTCGAGTGCTTGCCTACAATCACCTGCCTTTTCATAACAAAGATACCTCAAGCGATACACCTCGCTGAGATGTTCCCAAGCATGAATGGCATCAGCGGTTCGTTGAGCCTTATCCAAGTAAACTTTTGCAACGCGAATATTCCCTTTCGAGATATTAACACGAACCAATGAAAGACACGCTTCGAGCCAGTGCCAGTCATCTCCTGTTTTTTCCATCAGATCATAAGCATTCCGATACTCCCGAAGAGCATCGTTCCATTTCCCTTCTAGCGCAAACAATCTTCCAAAGTGATTATGACATAACGAAATACCCAAATCGGAATGGGCTTTACGATTATGTTCCATAGAAAGTTGATAATACACCAATGCCGAATCAATCATTCCCCGTGTCTCGAATACCGATCCTAAATTTGCATAATTCATAGCTTGACCTAAATCGCTGTGCAATTCCTGTTCCCCGGCAAGTGTCACACGAAAAATACTGTCGGCAGCATCCAAATTATCCAATGTCAGGTAAACATTACCAATGCCGCTCAAAGACATCACACGATTCTTCTTGGCTATGAAAGTAGTCTTATTAGAAGATCGTTCACAAAGCATCAATGCCTGATAATGGTAAGAAGACGCCTCGTCCATAATACCCAGCCGGCGGAAATTAGTGCCTAAATTATTCAAAGCCTGAATTATTTCAACTGTATCTTGCAGCTGCATAGCATACATCAATCCTTTGCGATGATAATCAATCGCCTTATCAAAATGGGCAGTCTCCCTGTAACGCTTCCCCAGTTCTTTACATGTGAGAATCATTCCCGATTTGTTTTTTATATATTGATAATGCTCAAGCCATATAATCAAGGAGTCCATGGATGGAGAAGTTTTTATAAGACTATCGATAGTCTCCCGTTGTATAACGGATCTTCTTTCCGAAGTTACCTGATGACAGGCAAGCATCCAAAAACTACCTATGAGTATAAGTAGCAGGAAGAAGACATTTCTATAGGTAATAATAAAGTTATCCATCACTATTGTCATGTATGTGTATAAAAAAGAAAGCGTGGGACTATCAGCTGATTTTAAGAGATAGGCTCTGGTAAACCCATGCAGTAAAATAAGCAACAGCCCACGCCTTTGACTATATACTTATTGCATATAACAATGACGTGAAGAGTACAGCTTATTCTCCTGCGAAAAATTTACCAGATTTTATCTCTGAGAACAAAGCTAAACACTTTCCATGTGTTTAAAATGTCTGCTATATAAACGATAGCGTTGCAAATATAGCAAGTTTTTCAGACTTACAATGTGTGTTTGCACTCTTTTTAGGGCTGTTGCTCCTTTTTTGTCAACCAAAACAAATAGAACTTCTATAACGAATTCTTTTCGCAGCAAAAGAAGCGCAAAATAACGAAACTTCCTAACTTTTGAGATACATATAAATTCAGATGCACGGATTTAAGACTAAAAGTCCTACTATAGGCGATGTTATCTGTAAAGAAAGCAGGCCACGAAGTACACACAAACTACAAACGAACAACTTATGAAAATGAAACGTTACGTATCACTCTAAAGCATCAACAAAATCGTGTATCTCCGCAGCCTGCATGTTTAAATTGAGATGATTTACATAGAACAAGATTTCTGTAAGAAGGATTAGAAAGGGAACTTAAAGAATGCAAAGGAAATGAAAGACCGATGAGAAGCCGGATACAGACAATCGAAAAAGAAAGAAACAATCTACAGAATATCCATAAAAAGAAACGCCTCCATAATCTTCACATAAGACTATGGAGGCGTTATTTATTGATGATCTGTTTTATTCTGAAATATCAGTAATGCGACAGAGGATCAGATACCCAATGATTTCTTCACTGCTTCAATCTTTTCCATTGCGGCAGCATCAGCAGATGCGAAACAGTTGCGGCAGCCCATTTCTCCCTGTACTTCCATATAGAACTTGATCTTCGGTTCTGTTCCTGACGGACGAACGGAAACTTTGCTTCCGTCTTCTGTGAAATACTGGAGTACATTAGATGTTTCCGGCATATCAAGAGCAGTCACCTTACCTTCAGCATCTGTCTGCTTCAGTGTCTTGTAGTCTTTGCTCAGAATCACTTTGGAACCACCCAGTTCTTTCGGAGGATTAGCACGGAAGTTTTCCATCATAGCCTTGATCTCCTCAGCACCGCTCTTACCCGGTTTCACTACGTTCACTGTGAATTCTTTTGAGAATCCATATTCTACATAGATATCCAGCAGCAACTGATACAACGACTTACCGTTATCTTTTGCCCATGCAGCTACTTCTGCAATCAGACAGCAAGCCGATACGGCATCTTTATCACGTACGAAATCTTCAGCCAGGAATCCGTAGCTCTCTTCACCGCCACCGATATATTTCTTTTTGCCTTCACGCAGACGGATTTCACGTGCGATCCACTTGAATCCGGTATAGCAGTCAAGCATCTCAATGTTGTTCTTATCAGCAATCTTCTTGATAAGTTCGGTAGTAACGATAGTCTTCACACAGAACTCATTACCCTTAATCTTACCCAGTTGCTTGTATTGAGTCAGAATATAGTAAAGGTACATCATACAAGTCTGGTTACCGTTAATCAGTACCCATTCGCCCTTGTCATCCTTGCAGGCGATACCTACACGGTCAGCATCCGGATCGGAAGCCATGACAAGTTCAGCATCAATTTCCTTAGCCAGATTCACGGCCATAGAAAGTGCTTCCGCATTTTCAGGGTTTGGAGATACTACAGTCGGGAAGTTACCATCCTTGATCATCTGTTCGGGAACAGTAAATACGTTTTCAAATCCCCACATCTTCAATGCACGCGGAATCAGCATCATACCTGTGCCGTGAATCGGAGTATAAACGATCTTCATATCTTTATGACGGGCGATAGCTTCGGGATCGATAGAGACAGTCTTCACCATATCGAGGTAAATCTTATCGATATCTTCACCGATGATCTGAATCAGATCCGGGTTGCCCTGAAACTTGATATCAGCAGCAGAAGCAATATTATTCACTTCATCAATGATACCTGCATCATGCGGTGCCAATACTTGTGCACCATCATCCCAGTATGCTTTGTAACCATTGTATTCTTTCGGATTGTGAGAAGCAGTCAGGATAATACCGCTCTGACAGCCAAGGTGGCGGATAGCGAAAGACATTTCCGGAGTCGGACGCATATCATCAAACAGATATACCTTAATGCCATTAGCAGAGAAGATGTTGGCAGAAGTTTCTGCAAACAGACGACTGTTATTACGACAGTCGTGACCAACCACTACAGAAATCTGAGGCAGATCTTTGAAGTTCTTTTTCAGATAGTTGGAAAGCCCCTGTGTAGCAGCACCTACCGTATAGATATTCATGCGGTTGCTACCTACTCCCATGATACCACGCAAACCACCCGTTCCAAATTCAAGATCTTTGTAGAATGCTTCGATCAATTCTGTTTTATCTTCGTTCTCCAACATGCGTTTCACTTCAGCCTGAGTTTCGGCATCATAAGCCGGGGTCAGCCATTTTTCGGCTTTCTCAGTGACCTGCTTGATAAGTTCCTGATTTTCCATTTCGATTATTGTTTATTGGTTAATGATTATTTCTCTATTCTCTGTCAATCCTTGAATATATGCCAAGTCTTGAGCACACAAATGTAAAAGAATAAGTTTATAAATCCTAGTTATTTAATGAAGAATTAAGAATGAAGAATGAAGAATTAATGTTTTTGAGATATACTGCGCCAGCCAATTCTTCATTCTTCATTCATCATTCATCATTTCACCAAGTACCTGTCTCCGGTCTGCTTCACATATTCCTCCAGAAATTCTTTCGGGTATCCGGGACGAATGACTCCGGCAGGCTGCCCGATAGAATTCCGTTCAAACTGTCCGTCCTTCATACGTTTCACTACTCCATCATTGTATTTCACAATCAGGAAAGTACCCAGCTGCTTCCAGGTATCGAAGGTACTTTGAGCAGTCATATTGGTATAGTTAGTCAGGAAAGCGATTGCAGCATTCTTATCTTTTGCCAGCAACTTGGCAGCCATTTCTTCAATGCCTTCCTGCGCATTGTTAAAGGTTGTCTCCATCTCTTTCTGAGCTGCACGCACGTCACCAATCATCAGATCATAACGCGGATAGACCATATTAGACACCCAGTTGAAAATCCAGAAAGCAGAATTCCAGGAGAAAGTGATATAGTCTGCTCCGTCCACTCGCGTATAGCACACCGGAGCTTTCGTGGCACAGCAATATACAGGAGTAAAT
>ENA-OPBE01001777-OPBE01001777.1-human-gut-metagenome-genome-assembly--contig:-NODE-1777-length-17782-cov-2.412309_pt1 | contig 17782 bp, 15 predicted proteins | sample MGYA00241066_ERZ501448 | MGnify/ENA primary metagenome ERZ501448 (study PRJEB25962, sample SAMEA2042585) | human gut metagenome | biome: human gut; feature: human-associated habitat; material: faeces...
GTTACGTCTATGAAATAATATCATAAAAAACACTGCCAAACAGACAGTGCACCTCATTTCATGCAGCTGGCTGCCATTTTAAAGACCCTGTAGCTTTGCGTCCCAGACTTTCATCTGGTTTGCCGATTATCCTATTAAAACTTTTAAACTTATACAAAAATATTAATATTATTATTATACTCCCATATTCCACTATACACAAGAAAAACATTACCGCTTTAACGCCTAGAGTGTGTTTGAAAAATCATTCAAAGTAAAAAAAAATGGAAGTCACAATATTATTTGTTAGTACTATCCATTTCTCATTATTTTTATTTTCCTTATCATTCATCATATTATAACAATAAAAAGGGAGAATCTTGACTTTCCCTATCATTCATCATATTATTTAATACAGTTCAAAAAAATACCATTTAGGAAGGAGAAGAATGAATCATATGCCCCAGCCACATTCGTAGCTTTTTTCACGACACTTTAAATGCTTACAATAAAATGTGCGAACCTATTCTTATAAAAGGAGACTATATATTTATGCAAGACAACAAAAACTTTTTAGCTGCCGAACCCATCGGAAAGCTTCTTCTTAAGCTGTCGATTCCAACCGTAATCGCGCAGCTCATCAATATGCTCTACAACATTGTAGACCGAATCTATATCGGGCATATCCCCAGTGATGGCAGTCTGGCTCTTACTGGTGTGGGAGTCTGTATGCCAATCATTATGATCGTTACTGCTTTTGCCGCATTAGTCAGCTCCGGTGGTGCTCCAAGAGCTTCTATTTATATGGGAAAGCAGGATAATGAATCGGCAGAAAATATACTTGGAAACTGTTTTCTTCTCCAGATTGTTATTTCTCTTATTTTAACTGCTATTTTACTGATTTGGAGTAAAGATTTATTGCTCGCATTCGGTGCCAGTGAAAATACGATCAGCTATGCCACAGACTATATGCATATCTATGCGTTTGGCACCTTGTTTGTGCAGTTAACACTTGGTATGAATGCTTTTATTACTGCACAGGGATTCACTACTATTTCTATGGTTTCTGTTCTTATTGGTGCCATTTGTAATATTACTTTAGACCCTGTATTTATTTTTGCTTTTCATATGGGTGTAAAAGGGGCGGCTCTGGCAACGGTGATTTCACAGGCAATTTCTACGATTTGGGTTGTCTCTTTCCTTTGCGGTAAAAAAACACATCTTCATCTTAGAAAGAAATATATGCGTCTGGAACCAAAAGTTTTTGTTCCATGTGTCACTCTTGGACTGGCTGCTTTTATTATGCAGGCAAGTGAAAGTATTGTAACGGTTTGCTTTAATTCCTCTCTTCTTCGTTATGGCGGAGATATTGCTGTCGGAGCCATGACGATTTTGACCAGTGTAATGCAATTTGCTATGCTGCCGCTTCAGGGAATCGCCCAGGGAGCGCAACCGATTTCCAGCTATAATTACGGAGCAAAAAATACGAATCGTGTAAAGAAAACTTTCCGTTTGCTCCTGATGACCTGTCTGAGCTATTCTGCATTACTTTGGGCTGCTGTACAGCTTATTCCAAGAGTATTCGTAAGTATTTTTACCGCAGATGCGAGTCTTATCAACTTTACTGCTCCAATGCTTAGAATCTATCTGGGAGGTCTCTTCCTGTTCGGTATTCAGATTGCCTGCCAGATGACATTTACTTCACTTGGAAAAGCAGTAAACTCTATTGTTGTTGCTGTCGTTCGTAAATTTGTATTGCTGCTGCCGCTTATTTATATTATGCCTCATGTGGTATCCAATCCAACTACAGGAGTGTATATGGCGGAACCGATTGCGGATATTATTGCGGTACTTTTTACATCAGTTTTATTTTCATTTCAGTTTAAAAAGGCTCTGGCAGAGATTCAGAATGAAAATAATTGATATATAATTGTCGCATAATTTGTAGATTTATCAGTGTACAGATTGGCAGCTGTCTTATTCACCTCTACAAACCAGAAGTTATACTGTTATGGAAGCCGCAACCTCCTCCATTGCTTCTTCCATAAAGTTCTGTTTTTGTACTTCATCAATATCCGGAAGTTCCTCAATAGAGGATACGCCAAAGCAGCGTAAAAATTCTTCTGTCGTCCCGAATACAATTGGATGTCCTATTGTATCGAGTCTGCCAAGTTCTTTTATCAGGCGGTATTCGAGGAGTTTATTTACCGCGAAGTCACTTTTTACCCCTCGAATCGCCTCGATTTCCTGTTTGGTTACAGGCTGTTTATAGGCAACGATAGAAAGTGTCTCTAACATAACGTCTGTTAAAGAACGCTTCTTCGGCTGACTTACTAACTTTTTGACATACTCATAAGTCTCAATCTTCGTACATATCTGGTACGCCCCATCTAACTCAATCAGGCAGATTCCTCTATCCTTTCCGGCATAATCGCCTTTCATTTCCTCTAATAGTTCTTTTAATGTATCTTCTTCTATGTCAAGAACTTCTGATAATCGAGAAATTGCAACTGACTCTCCCATCGTAAAAAGAATCGCCTCAATAATTCCCTTTATTCTCTCTTTATCTTTCATAATACCTCTTTTCCAATTCTTCAGTACCCCCTATTCACAGGAATCTAAGTATATCTCCGCAAAGTTATGTTCCTGATTTACTTTTATCTCTCCTACCTTCATCAGTTCAAGTACCGCAAGGAAAGTTACGATTACCATTTCCTTGACGGGCTGAATATCAAGAAGGGTTCGGAAATTTATTTTTTTCAGTCCGCGAATCTGACGGCGTATGTCATCCATACGGTCTTCTACTTTATATTTTTCTTTCTGAATCTTTCCGAAATGGCTCCGCACCGGATCTTCTCTGTCCTTTTTCCGGCGCATGACCATGCGGAATATCTGGTTTAACTTTTCTAAAGTGATGTCCCCAACAATTTCTTCCGGGCGGATTGGCTCCTCGTAGTACTTGATTTCTTCTGGTACAGTTTCCGGTTTAAAGAATACTTTCTGGGCATCTACACTTAAGTCTTTTAATTCTTCTGCCGCATATTTGTACATTTTGTATTCGGTAAGACGGCGGACTAATTCTTCTCTTGGATCTTCTTCCTCCTCTTTTTCCGGCTGTGGAAGCAGCATTTTTGACTTTATCTTTAATAAGGTCGCTGCCATAACGAGGAACTCACTCATTGATTCCATCGAATAGGTTTTTTCCATCTCACGGATGTATTCCATGTACTGGTTTGTGATTTCCACGATTGGAATGTCGTATATACTTACTTTATTTTTCTCTATTAAATGTAGAAGAAGGTCCAGAGGACCTTCAAATACATCCAGTTTAATATCAATTTTCATGCTCTGCTCTAAGTCTCTTTCGGTCAATATCTATTGATGCCTCATCTAACATAGGAAGAGGTATCTCCTTTGGCTCTGGAAGAAATTCTACTTTATAAATGATAGCGGCAAGTGCCGGAATCGTAATCTTAAACTTTCTCTTCCACCACTTATAGCCCGTTGTTTTTGCCACGATGTCTTCCTTTGGTCCCTCAAAATATCCACCATACTCTTTTCGCTCACCAGATAATACTTCATGAAGAACTGCATAATGATCATAACCAAATTCAAAGTCATTATACTGTGCATCACTCATGTTCAGTACAACGATGAAATGATTCTCTCCGCACATTCTCTCGTAAATGTACACTCTTTCCTCAACCGCTTCCACCTCAATCCATCGGAAGTTCGCAGAATTATAATCTCCATTGAAAAATGCTGGTTCACTGATATAAAGATGATTTAAATCCTTCATAAAACGGTGGAAATCCTGATGCTTTGGATAGTCTAAGAGCATCCAGTCACATTCTTTTTCCTCATCCCACTCTCTGAACTGGCCAATCTCATTACCCATGAAATTAAGCTTCTTTCCAGGATGAGTGTACATGTAAGTGTAAAGAGTCTTTGCCTGCTGGAACTTTAAGTCATACTCGCCCCACATTTTCTGCAAAATAGTTGCCTTTCCGTGTACCACCTCATCATGAGAAAATGGTAACAGATAATGTTCATTATAAAAATACATCATAGAAAATGACAGCTTATGATAATGGAACTTTCTGTCATATGGATGAATTCTAAAATAATCTAACGTATCATTCATCCACCCCATATCCCACTTATAGTCAAATCCCAAGCCGTCATACTCTACCGGTGCAGTTACTTTCGGGAAGTTCGTAGAATCTTCCGCAATAAGCATAACAGAAGGATGTAACTTTTGCAAACCAGAATTCATGCATTTGATAAAATCAAGCGCGCCTTCATTAATTCCCTTTGAAGAATCTCCCTGCCAGTAAATAGCATTACTAATCGCATCCATACGGATACCGTCAAAGTGGAACTTCTCCATCCAGAAATTCGCAGAGGACTGCAAAAAGCTTCGCACTTCACCACGGTAATAGTTAAAATTACAGGTTCCCCACTCACTATAACCCTTATCATCGTCCGCATATTCATAAAGAGCCGTTCCATCAAACTTATTCAGCGCATAAGTATCCGCAATAAAATGTACCGGAACAAAGTCCATGATAACACCAATTCCTTCTTTATGGAAAAGGTCTACCATCTCCATTAATTCCTTTGCTGTTCCATAACGGGAAGTCGGACAGAAATATCCGCTTGCCTGATATCCCCAGGAACAGTCTGCCGGATGCTCAGTTAGCGGCAGGAACTCTACATGTGTATATCCCATTTCTTTAACATATGGAATAAGCTGCTTTCCTAACTCCTGATAATGATACCAGCCATTCTCCTCGTCTGCCTCATTCTTTCGCCAGGAACCGGCATGCACCTCGTAAATATTTACCGGAAGATCATAATTCTTACTTCTCTTCTTCATCCACGCTTCATCTGAAAAATGATAGTCTTCCAAATCTACGATAACTGATGCTGTATCTGGTCGTACCTGTGAACCAAAACTGTACGGGTCAAAACGATCCATAACAATTCCATCCGGCTGATAAATACGGTACTTGTACATCATTCCCGGCTTCGCATCCTTTTGTACACATTCAAACACACCGCTCTGTGCATCCTGAATCATCTCATCTTCTGTACCATCCCAGTCATTAAACTCTCCGATCACCTCAATCTTTTCCGCATTCGGTGCATAAACTCGAAATAACACACCGTTCTTTGTCAAGTGTGCTCCAAAATATTCATACGCATCAAACGCTTTTCCAATATAAAATTCATGTAAATTCATAATCGTATCCCCTCATCATTTTATTTTGCCCAGATATTTACTTCTATTTTAAGCAATTTTCTTAAGATTAGCAACAAGGAAATGCATATTTTTAGGCACTGGCCATAAAATGTACTAATTCTTATTTGGAGTATCATATGCAAAAATATTTTTCCAGAAAAATTACACGAAAATTCTTTTATTCCTTTGCATTTTTTCTGATAACAAGTTTTCTGACGGGGACTATTCTTTTTCCTGTGAAAATAGTTTCTTTGGCTTCTTCTGGTAATTCTATGGAAAACTCTTTAAATCCACTTTCTGACAATTCAGGAATCAACGAGCTTTCTAATCGTTTAAAAAATATTACTACTTCTAATAATATTTCTGTTCAAGCTGCCACTGATAGTACTTCTAATGTTTCTTACCAGACTAACTCTGAAAGTTCCAGTGCATCTTCTGCAAACACTGGATTTCAATCCGCTGCACCTAATGCCATTTTAATGGAAGCCACTACTGGTACAATTCTTTATGAAAAAGATGCAGACAAAGAAAAACCGCCTGCAAGCGTCACAAAAGTTATGACTCTCTTACTTATCTTTGAAGCTCTTTCAAAAAAGCAGATTACCTTAAATGATACGGTTACCGTCAGCGAACACGCTGCATCTATGGGAGGCTCCCAGGTATTTTTAGAACCAGGTGAAACCCAGAGCGTAGACACTATGATAAAATGTATTGCTGTCTCCTCCGCTAACGATGCATGTGTGGCGTATTCGCATAGTAGGAATTAATTTGCTACCTGAAATGGATTACGGAATCTGTAATAAATATCCAGTCCACCATCTTCATGAACTTCTATTTTTTCTATCAATTCAATAACCACATCTCTTGTAAGCTTCTCAATATTAATATAATCCTTAAAAGCTTCTACCCATTCATCATGCTGATTTTGAAGAGAATTCTCATCCGCTAACTTTGTAAGAATTTCTTCTTTCTGCCTTTCTAATTTGGATATTTCCTCTTCATATTCTGCAACATAGGAACGATATTCCTGTGGTGTAATCATCTCTTCCATATAGCCTGTGAACGCTCTCTTTTTAAACTTTTGGTATTTTTCCAATTCTGCATCTACTATCTGTATTTGCTTTTTATAAAATTGTTCCCGGCTATCTATCTTCTGGACTTTATCCAAATCGCTAATATCATCCTCTGTAAGTATCTTTCTTGCCTCATTCTTTATAGAAGATAAAACCGCTTCTTCCAGCTCCTCATTTTTAATCATATGACTTGGACAGTGCTTTTTCCCCATCGTTTTATATATCTTGCAAATATACCCGATACTGCCCTTTTTATTTTCTTTGGCATAAGCTCTATTCATAGCATGTTTACAATCGGCACAAAATAAAATACCTGCAAATATATTATCGCTATACTCTGTATTTACAGACTTTCTTTTTATTTTCTGTATTGCCTGAACTCTATCAAAGATTTCCTGATCTATAATCGGTTCATGAGTATTATCTACAATAATCCACTGTTCTTTCGGCAAACGTCTCTTTTTCTTATCCTTATAAGAAATTTTTATATCCTTATGCTGTACCATTTTACCTAAATATGTCTGGTTATTTAAAATCGTATGTATTGTCTGATAACACCATGTCTTTGTTGTATCTTTTAATTTGCTGTTATAGTAATTTTGCTGTAGAACTCGCGTTTTATATAAAGACGGAATCAAAATATTTTCTGATGATAATATAGAAGCGATATGAGCTTTTCCATTTCCCTCTAAATATAATCGGAAAATCTTTCTCACAATACTTGCTGCATATTCATCTATTATTAAATGATTATGGTCTTCTGAATCTCTCATATATCCATAAGGACATGAAGAACCTACAAATTTACCCTGATTCATTTTGGAGAGGAATACGCTTCTTACATTCTTAGACAATGTCTCACAATACCATTCATTAGTAAGTCCCTTCACCTGTCTGGTCATCTTATTATTTTCATCCATCGTATCCACGCCATCTACAACACCAATAAATCGAACACCCCATAATGGCAGTTTGTGATGTAAATATTTTTCTGAATGTTCCAGATTTCGAGTAAATCTTGACTGGCTTTTCGCAATAATAGTACCAAAAAGCCCACGCTCTGCATCCTGCATCATCTGAGAAAATCCCGGTCTGTCTTCATATAGTCCACTCTCATCATCATCGGAATATATTTTAACAACCTGAAAATTATGCCGCATTGCATAATCACTTAACATAATACGCTGATTAATAATACTTTCGCTATCATCCCCTTTATTCACTTTATTTCTGTCTTCTTTTGATAATCTTAGATATAATACTGCTTTATTGTTCATCTTTCACCTCATTAATATTATGATATCAGGGTCAAAAAGTTAAAACTCCGTTCATGTTTCTGGATTACCTGCTCCATACAATCTTTCAAATTTTTATCACCATAAATCACATTTACTTTAATAACTCTGCTTTTCTTTTTGCTCATAATGCCCTCGTTTTTTTCTACTATGTATATCACCCTTTCCAGAAAAATATATTTTGTCCATCTATTAAAATTAAATTTATTTTCACTTCCATAAATACGCAAAAAGAGTACCAGAACTTTAGTATTCTGATACTCTTCTTTACAGTATTTTCCTTCTTTTTAATTACAAATATAATCGCTATTGCGGCTTAAATAGTTAATTTTATAATAATATTATTTTGAAATAAGTCAGGATAGATTTCATTCAAAATGTCTCGCATTCTTAAATTAGAGGATTGGAGATACTTTCCTTAATTTATCAAAACAACAGTTGAAGTCCCATTGCAATAATCCACATATACGCACATGTCTTTGGAATCATCAGCAAGCCAACTTTTGGTTTTGTTTTGCTAAATAATGTTACAGGAAGGTAACAGCCAAAGGAAATAATAATCGCTGCGACCATTCTTGTCATATGGTATCCATTTGCATTTCCAGATATCGCATACAGAATAATGACTCCTATACCAGTAACAGCAAAAACTGCATTCCTGATAATCGATAACTTGAGATTTCCATCCTCTGTACACCAGTTATTCTGTGGAAGAATACAGACAGCAATTCTAATGATCGCAGAAATCCATACCATTGCTTTTACTGCAGCAGGTATATTAAAATCTGGGAAAGTATACTTCCAAACATACATTAAAATAATATAAAATACAGTCATTGTAATTGAGGATATCTGTAACCCAATCCCAAGCTGTTTCTTTATTCTGTCATTCGTTCCACGTGCAGCTCTTATGATTCTAGGTACTAAATGAAATGCATCTCCACCGCAAAGAGTTAATGTTAATATTCCATAAAGAATAAATAACGTATTTCCTTTTGCATAGGTGAAAAATAAAATTGCTGCTACTAAATCAAATATCAAATATCCGGCATCAAATATCGCTTCCATAATATCCGGCATCTTTGGCTGGTATTTTTCTTCTCTCATTCTTATTTCTCCTTTTTCATTAATTGGTTATAACAAAAATGATTTTTCATTCTCTCCCTCCGCATATTTTTTTAAGTACGCATCTGCATTAGCACAAATTTTATTAAATACTGCCATACACATATACTTTTCTTCTTCGGTTAATCCATCTAAAGCATTTTTAGCGAATTCTTTCTGTGCTTTCATTCCGTCTTCGATAATAGACTCTGCCTTATTTAATATAACAATCTCAATATGCTTTTTATTCCGGGCGCTGTGAATTCTTTCAATCAGGCCTTTATTCTCTAATGCTTTCAGAGAAGTAGATACGTGAGATTTCGTTGATTTACGAATCTTTACGATATCTGCTGCCGTATTATACTTCGGATTATTATGCAAAAACATAAGTATATCATATTCCATTTGCGTTAACTGATACCTGTCACATACTTTTCTCGTAAATAGTTCATAACAGCTGGTAATTGTTTTATGCTGATCCCAAAAAAACATATTTTTACTCCTTTTTATATCTCCTTATTATTGTTCTATTTAGAACGATTATGATTATATAGTTCTGCTTTCTTTTTGTCAAGCTTTGATTTTTATATGTCAGCTTATGCTGACCAGAATCACGCGCCAAGTCTCGCAGCGGCTCGACTTGAATTTTCTCTCTTAAATCTGTGGACAAAAAAAGATAAGCATTATTCTGCTTACCTTTTTTCGCGATTTATTCTATATTAACAATTAATGGCAACTGTGATTTCCACATCCATGCTCACCACAGGTATGTCCTTCTCCATGTTCATGATCATGATGACTGCACTTTACATCAGGGTTGTAATCTAACGTTCCGTTCACAAAAGCTTCCACAGCCGCATCTGCATCACCGGAAACGCCTCCATAAAGCTTAATTCCTGCCGCTGATAAAGCCATCTGCGCTCCTCCTCCGATTCCTCCACAAATCAGAACATCCGCCTTCAATGCATTCAGAACACCAGCTAATGCGCCATGTCCGCTTCCATTCGTATCTACAACTTCAGAATGGATTACTTTTCCATCCTCTACATCATAAACTTTAAATTCTGCTGTATGTCCAAAATGCTGAAAAATCTGTCCGTTCTCATATGTTACTGCTACTCTCATTATACCTTCTCCTTTTTCTGTTGCATACTTTTGATAAAACTCTTGTTTGTAGCATCCACCCAGACCACATTTACTACTTTTACCATCGCAGATTCGAAAATCTCCCCCTTCAATTCGAAGAGGATGTCCATCTACGATTGCATCTGCCACTTTCTTTCTGGCGATTTCATAAATTCTCTGAACAGTCGTTCTCGCAATCTGCATAAAGCCTGCACACTGTTCCTGGCTGTATCCTTCTTTATCTATAAGACGAATCGTTTCATATTCGTCTACTGTCAGAAGAACCGCCTCTTTTTCGCCTCCTTCCCCTCTTCCTCCCTTTTCATTAGATGGTCGAAATTCCAATATGTCTGGAAAATGACAGACTTTTCTGCACTTTATCGGTCTTGGCATAGGATACTCCTTTCACAATCTTTTCTCTATATTACACCTATTATGGACATATGTCAATAATACAATTGACATATGCTCATTTCATTTGTCTTATAAAATCAGAAGCATTGTCCTGTAAATTGTTTTTAAAACAGTCATTTAAATAAATGATATGCGATACCGCTACAATTACACTATGAAGCATCTTTTTTTCGAACGGAATATCGCCCATATCTTTCATTGGCTCTTCTTTATTTTCAAATATAGCTACGAGTGTCTTTTCCAATTCTGAACAGAAATAATCATAAGCAACCGGTAAAGTATAAGTTGCTTTTTGTAAAACAAAAAGGGATGCTATATTATCCATGGAAAGAACCTGCTTTATAATTACAATATAAATAGCATATGCTATTTGATCCGCATAATACTGTTTTTTTATAGGACGGTCAATATACCCCTTCTTTACATAATTACTTAACATAGAGGGTGTAATCGAAATCTCTATTGGTGCTAAACATTCATTGATATACTTTACTGTCTGCTCAAGATAAAGTCCTACATTGGGAATTTCTTTATATCTTGGCATTCTGTAGTCTCTGGCTGAAAATCTCATAATACATTCCTTCTTTCTTACTTTGTCTCTAACTTGATGCCACGAATTACTCCGCAGCTAGAGCGTGTTTGAAAAATGCTCTAACGCTGCTCCCATAATTCTGAACATCATTATATATCAGCTATTAAAAAACCGCAATAAAGTTATTTAATACCTTGACAAACACATATGTATGGTTTACTATACTTTTTGATAAGTTTTTTAAAAACCGATATAAAAGTATTTAAAACTATTCACGGAGGTTACATATGAAAATGAAAATCGTTGCAGATTCATCTGCAAACCTTTTATCTTTACCTGATATAGACTTCGGGGTTGTTCCACTTCATATAATCGTAGGTGAGAACGATTATATAGATGATGATAAGATTGATCTTACAGCTATGCAGGAGAATCTTTCTTCTTATAAAGGCAAGACATCGACATCAAGCCCAAGTCCTCACGAATGGGAGAATGCGTTTGGCGATGCCGATGTTGTCTTTTGTATCACCATTACAAGTTCCCTATCCGGTACATATAACAGTGCTGTTATCGCTAAGGACATCTATGAACACAATCATACCGGCAGAAAGGTATATGTTTTAGATTCTTTATCTACAGGACCGGAAATCGCACTTTTTATTGAAAAAATAGCAGAACTCATAAAAGCTGGTTTTGCTCCAGATGATATTTATAAAACTCTTCTCGAATATAAAGATAAAACACACCTGTATTTTTCTCTGGCATCTTTAAACAATTTTGCAAAGAACGGAAGAATAAGTCCGGTAATTGCAGCCGGAATCGGTTTATTAGGAGTCAAGAGTCGTTGGGAAGGCAAGTGATGAAGGAACTTTATTGCCGCTTGACAAATGCAGAGGTGAAAAAAGAGCATTAAAAAAACTAATTGATCATCTTAAAGAATGTGGTTATACAGATGGAAAAATCATCATTGCTCATAACAACAATGAAGCCGGTGCATTAGAATTAAAAAAATTGATTGAAAATACATTTGGAATTTTTAATGGAACGATTCAAAAAACAAGAGCCCTTTGCAGTTATTACGCAGAGCCAGGATCCCTTCTCATCGGTTTTGAAGCATCCCTTTGTAACCATAAACCATATAAAGATTGATTTTTAAAAGTCTACTACCCCTATACGCTACATGTGTGGCTATGGCAGAACACATCAGTGGTAGTGAAGATGCTTTTGTCGCCAAAATGAACGAGAAAGCACAGGTTCTTGGCATGAAGCATACACATTTTGTAAATTGCTGCGGATTAGATGCGGACGGACATTACACAAGTGCAAGGGATATCGCCTTAATGTCAAGAGAACTGATTACGAATCATCCAGACATTTTCCATTATACAACAATCTGGATGGAAAATATTACACATGTAACAAAACGAGGGAAATCTGAGTTTGGACTTTCTAATACTAATAAATTACTCCGGCATTATCAGGGCGCAACCGGTCTAAAAACCGGAAGTACCTCCAAAGCCGGCTTTTGTTTAAGCGCCACCGCAGAACGCAATCACATTTCCCTTATCGCTGTCGTTATGGCATGCCAAAGCGCAAAAGAGCGGGTAAAAGACTGTGCCTCTTTACTTGATTACGGCTTCTCTCTCTGCAAAATTTACACCGATAAACAGCCTCCCGCACTCTCCACCGTCCCCGTACATAATGGCACAAAAGAATTCATTTCCTGCAAATATAAGAAAAACTTCTCCTATGTTTTTACTTCGGAAATCAACCAAAATAACATTCAGAAAAAAGTGGTATTCCAGAAAAATCTCTCTGCTCCAATTAAGAAAAATCAAATAATTGGCAGACTGGAGTATTCATATAATAACAAAAAAATTGGGAAAGTTTCTATATTGGCTTCGGAAACAGTGGGAAAGGCAAAATATACAGATTATCTGCAAAAACTACTACTGAACTTGTAAAATAATAATTTCAGTTCAGCAAAAAACAGCTCCCAAAGAAAGAAGATATCCTATATTGTGGTCTTAGTGAGGATTGAATGTGAGCCATTCAGCAAACATTCAACCCACAGTGACAGAGTCACAAATATAGGATATCTTCTTTCTTTGGGAGCGTCTCCTCTTGCCTATGGCAAATTACTATTTACAAAATATCAATATGTTCTCCAGCCAATGCCTTATTCATGCTTCTTACCGCACAGAACTTTCCACACATAGAGCAAGTATCCTCATGTTCTGGTTTTCTGTCATCGCGGATTGCTTTGGCTGTTTCCGGATCCATTGCACATTCCCACTGTGCTTCCCAATCTAAAACACGGCGGGCATCTGCCATCTTATCATCTATCTCTCTTGCACCACGGACACCTTTTGCGATATCGGCTGCATGTGCCGCAATTTTTGATGCCATGATTCCCTGTTTTACGTCTTCAAGATTTGGAAGTGCAAGGTGTTCTGCTGGTGTAACATAGCAGAGGAATGCAGCACCATTTTGAGCAGCGATTGCTCCACCGATAGCGGATACAATATGGTCATAACCTGGTGCAATATCTGTTACGATTGGTCCAAGTACATAGAATGGTGCTCCAGAACAAATGGTGGACTGTAACTTCATGTTTGCAGCAATCTGGTCCATTGGCATATGTCCCGGTCCTTCTACCATAACCTGTACATTTTTCTCCCACGCACGTTTGGTAAGTTCTCCAAGACGAACTAATTCTTCAATTTGACATACATCGGAACCATCGGCAAGACAGCCTGGACGGCAGGCATCTCCGAGGGAGATTGTTACATCGTATTCCTGACAGATATCAAGAATTTCATCGAAATATTCATAGAAAGGGTTTTCTTCTCCTGTCATTGTCATCCATGCAAATACAAGGGAACCTCCACGGGATACGATGTTCATTTTTCTTTTATGCTTTTTGATCTGGTCGATTGTCTTTCTTGTAATTCCACAGTGTAATGTTACGAAGTCTACACCATTTTCTGCGTGAAGACGTACTACATCAATAAAGTCTTTTGCGGTAAGAGTATCTAAGTCTCTCTGATAGTGAATTACAGAATCATAGATCGGTACTGTTCCAATCATTACAGGACATTCGGAAGTCAGTTTTTTACGGAACGGTTCTGTATTTCCGTGGGAAGATAAATCCATGATGGCATCTGCTCCCATGTTTACTGCTTCCATTACTTTTTTCATTTCTATATCATAATCTTTACAGTCTTTTGATACACCAAGATTTACATTAATCTTTGTTTTTAACATAGAGCCGACACCCTGTGGGTCTAAGCATTTATGATTTTTGTTCGCGCAGATAGCAACTTTTCCTTCTGCTACTAATGCTCTGATTTCTTCTGGTGTCATTCGTTCTTTTGCTGCAACCTTTTCCATTTCTGGAGTAATAATATTTTTTCTTGCTGCATCCATCTGTGTTGTGTAATTTCTCATCTTTTGTTACCTCCAATTTTGTAAATACTATTTATAATGCCATTTTTATAAAGCTTAACTAATCTGTTTATTTCATTACTTTATATACATTGACACTTGTCTGTTACTATGTTTACAAATCCCACATATGATTTAGCGGACCATTTCCCTGTCCAAGATTCAGCATTGCTCTAATTGCTCCGCTGATGTATGCTTTTGCCTTTTTTACGGATTCTTCTACAGGAAATCCCTTTGCCAGATTTGCCGCTACCGCACTTGAAAGTGTACAGCCGGTTCCGTGTGTGTTTGGATTATCAATTCTTTCTTCTGGAAACCAAACGGCTTTTTCTTTTTTTTCTTCCTGCAAAAAACTCTCATAAAGCAAATCGTCCGCATTTTCTTCGCTGTGACCGCCCTTACTTAAGACCACACAATTCCACCTGTCTGCAATGACTTTTGCTGCTTCTTCCCTTGTTTTTTTATCGGTAATTTTTATCCCGGATAAAAATTCGGTTTCTGGAATGTTCGGGGTTAGCAGGGAAACTTTTGGATATAATTTCTCATATAATATCTTTCTCGTTGTTTCTTCTACTAAAACCGTACCGCTTGTCGAAATCATCACCGGGTCTGCCACTACATTTTTGATAGAATATTTTTCCAGGTATTCTGCGATAATCTCTGCCTGTTCCTTTGAAGCAATCATTCCAATTTTCACCGCATCTGGCTTTATATCTGTGAAAATGCTTTCCATCTGTTTTTTAAAAAATTCTGCTGGTACTGGCATAATCTCGGTAATTCCGACTGTATTTTGTGCGGTAAGTGCGGTGATACAAGTCATGGCATATACTTTATGAACAGTTAAAGTCTTGATATCTGCTTGAATACCTGCTCCTCCGCTCGAATCACTGCCTGCAATTGTAAGAACTGTTTTCATATTTGAAAAAGAATAATCACCTATCTCCGAAAAATCTCTCACATAAATATTAGAAAGTCTCTGGATTTCTTTCGCATTTCCCACACTGTAGGTATCGTAGATACTGCATACTGGAAATCCAGCTTCAGTAGCAGTTTTCACCGCATATAAAGAATCTTCAAATACCCATGTTTCCTCTTTTTTAGTGCCTAGCTTTTGCCTTGCAAACTCAAATACCTTCGGGCTTGTCTTTCCAGCTCCGGCTTCCTCGCAGGTAATCATTCCCGTAAAGTCCTGCCATATGTCGTTACGAATAAGCGCCGCCTTTGCCATCTCCTTATCTGTCGCTGTGGCTATAATTAACTTCACACCATTTTCTTTCAGACGTTTTACTAAGGCATAGGCTCCTGGCTTCATGACCGCTTCTTTATAGTAAAAATCTTTTACAACCTGATTGACTCCTTCTAAAATGTCTTCTGCTGATACCGAAAGGCCATACTCTTTTTGCATATAGATGGCTCCTTCTGGCAAAGATAAAGCATCCAGCCGTTCTTTTAAATCTGGCTTTGCCTTAATGCCAAGAGTAGCAAGATATCTCGCTCCTGCATTTTCCCAGATGGGCATGGAATCAAGTAAAGTTCCATCAATATCAAAGATTGCTCCTTTTATCACGATGCCTTTCTCCTTTTATTGTCTTTTCCACTAACTACCGAAAAATCATTTCAGCATTTTTTCTGTTCTGTCTTTTAAAACTTTTGTAGCAGCTTCAATATCTTTTGCCGCAAAAATAGCACTAACCACAGCGATACCGCAAATACCACTTCCCTGTAAAGATAAAATGTTATCTGCCCCGATTCCACCAATTGCAATCACTGGAATATTTACTGCCTCGCAGATTGCTTTTAATGTTTCCTTGCTGGCATCTGCCGCATCTTTTTTCGTGGAAGTGGAAAATACGGCTCCCACGCCAAGATAATCCGCCCCCATTTTTTCAGCTAATACTGCCTGCTCTACTGTCTGGGCAGATACGCCAAGAATCTTGTCTTCACCAAGAATCTTTCTCACGTCATCGGCTTCCATATCACTTTGTCCAACGTGAACTCCATCCGCATCCATATCTTTTGCGATTCTGACATTATCATTGATAACAAATGGAACATGATACTTATGACACAATTCTTTGAGAGCCACCGCTTCTTCCATGAAATGTTCCTCATCGAGTTCCTTTTCCCGAAGCTGTATAAAAGTCGCTCCTCCTTTTAATGCCTTTTCCACCTGCTCGTAAAGTGTTTCATTTCCAAGCCAGGAACGGTCGGTTACTGCATATAAAAGTAAATCTTTTCTTAATTGTTCTCTGTTAACGCAGCTCATACTTTGCTCTTTCCTCCAATGTATTTCCATCCATATGATAAATAGCATCAATTATCCGATTACGGTAAGTGGAATTTCCCTCGCCTTCTTTTAAATGTTCAAATCCAATCTCTCCGGCAATTCCCATCGCACAAACTGCCGCCGCTGCTGCCTCCAAAGGCTGCTCTGCGTTTGCACAAAGGAAAGCCGTCATCATTCCAGAAAGCTGGCATCCAGTTCCGGTGATTGCTCCCATCTCTGGTTTTCCGTTGCGGATAACATAACATTTTTCAGAATCAGCAACTAAATCAATGGCTCCCGTTACAGCAATCACACTTCCTGTCGCTTCAGAAAATGCTTTCAGCTTCCCAATCGTCTCATCAAGATTCTCCTCTGTAACCGCATCTGCCAAATCTGCATCCACACCTTTTGTATTTCCTGTTCCTTCCATCAGAGTTCGGATTTCTGAAATATTTCCACGGATAACAGTAAACTTTATGTCCCGCACCAGCTCATTCGCTGTCTTTGTCCGAAGTCCACTCGCTCCGGCTCCTACCGGATCAAGCAGCACAACATGACCAAGTACATTTGCCTTTTTTCCTGCTAAAAACATGGACGGAATCGTATTTTTATTCAGCGTACCAATGTTAATATTCAATCCCTGACAAATAGAAGTAATGTCTTCCACTTCTCCAGAATCGTCCGCCATAATCGGGCTGCCGCCACAGGCAAGAAGAATATTTGCCACATCATTCACTGTTACATAGTTCGTAATATTATGTACCAATGGATGCTTTTCTCTTACGTTATCAAAACACTGCTTTAACATTTTTACCCTTTCTTTACATATAGATTTAGTATATATATTCATTCAAGAATGCTCCGGCATTGTTGCTCGCCACCTACAGAGGTTGGAGTCATCTCACATCTGATATATATTTAGCATGTCTATTTATTTTTCATAAACGGGAAAAAACTGAAATCATCCTATACTTCCTGAAGTGCGTTTTGCAAAATGCTCAGAAATATATTTGAGAAATATTCTGAATATGGATAAATAAACGATAAAAAATAAAAGAAAATTTATAAAGATTCAATGTAGCTTTTCTCTTAAAGCAATTTATTTTAAAATGATTTACTCTGAAAAGAAAAACGCATATACACCAATCTCGGTATATATGCGAATACATCTACGCTATCCCTACGTTGGCATTATCCAAATCAGGTTATGGGTCTAAGCACTTTAGCTTACTCTCAGCCTGCTTCTGCAAGCTCCCCGTGTATGAATTTACCAATATAGTACGCTATTTATTCAAAAAAAGC
>ENA-OPBE01001793-OPBE01001793.1-human-gut-metagenome-genome-assembly--contig:-NODE-1793-length-17622-cov-9.759834_pt1 | contig 17622 bp, 13 predicted proteins | sample MGYA00241066_ERZ501448 | MGnify/ENA primary metagenome ERZ501448 (study PRJEB25962, sample SAMEA2042585) | human gut metagenome | biome: human gut; feature: human-associated habitat; material: faeces...
TGTCGCTTTGCAAGCAAAATCCCACTAAACCCTATAGGTTGCGGATTTGAGGTTCTACTATCAGCAGAGGTCTGCTGTTTAGCAGAAAGTGCCCCCCCATACCTATATTTTGTTCCCACCAAGGCATCGTTTTCCACTTCTTTATCCAAGAGTTCTTCGGTAGGGATATAACTGCTGCCGAGAGCGATAAACGTAAGATTGAAGAACAACAAGGCAAGCAATACGGCAGGACCTACTATATATAATAAGGTGGTAGAACAGATGGCAACTGGCATAGCGAGAACTGCGAGCCATAGAATGATTACACTTGCTCGGGAATATCTTACGTAAGGCAACAAATCCGTTGCCGCCATTGTCTCCAACATATTTTTACGCCTAATCATCTCCTGAATAATCATGTATATGCAATAGAAAACACTTACGCAAAACAGAGTCAGCATCAGATAAAGCCCCTCTCTGATATACAGGCTATGATGAAGACTGATACCCACGCAAAAGACCACAATGATGGCAGCATAAATGCCACTGCACATCAGTATCATCTTTCTGAGGTTAGCACGGGTGGTTTCTATGTTGTAGATTCCTATGGAAATGAGCGAGAAGCAGGGGGTATAGAGGAGGATGTTGATGACCGCCCCCAGATTATCGTGCATAGCACGGAACCCGAAAGTCATCTGCAACACATATTGTATCGCCAGTCCTATCAGGGCAGCAACGATCATCCATCGAGAACGCTCATACCGCTTGTTCTCCCATCTTACATGCAGATGAGAGAGTGCTACGATGAAGGCATTGACGAGCATGAATATGAAGCATGCAAACTGAAATAGAAATAATGAATCCATACGCTTCTTATCTTTTGTTTACTTTCTTGTATTTTTGATTACTTGCTGTAGGATTATCTGGATTAGTCATCTGCAAATATCCTGCTGCAACAAGGGAGGTGATGTAACGTTCACGGTTCTTGGAATGCATACTGACACCAATTCTGTCAAGTATCTCTTTGGTTGTACGAGGTACGGAACAGAAGTTAACAATATCCTTTTCCTTGTTCGTCAATGTTACTCTTTTAGTGTCTAAGTCGGTACCAGAGTGTCTAAGTCCGGTGTCTAAGTTGGTATCAGAGTGTCTAAGTCCAGTATCTAAGTCGGTGTCTGAGTGTCTAAGTCCGGTATCTAAGTCTTCGACTTGGTTACTTTCTCCTCTCCAAACCGTGATGACAAATTCCTGTGCCTTGTCATTATTCATAAACGTTACATTGATATCTTCGTCCAGTGCACGAGTGATGCCGCTACCTACACCGGTGTATGGCAGCAAGTATATCGCATTATTGAAAAGAAACATATTGCGAGGCATGGAAGTTCCAGCCTTGATGTCATCAATAGTGAGTCCGTTAGGCAATGCACCTGGACTGTGAATCTCCACACGATTGTCGAAAATGAAAATGCGAACAGGGGCTTTCATGTTCAACGAACGGTGTACAAGGCTGTTTACCGTGAACTCAACCAAACTGGTGTAAGGTATTTCCAACTTACCCATGCTGTTGAATTCATCTCCCACCTGCACATTATGCAGGTTACGAGTGAAGAAATCCATGATAGTATCATATTGGTGAAGCAGATTTCCCTCCATATCTGCATCATTCACTTTGTCACGGAACACCTTGCTGCCAACACTGTTGCCAGCAAAACAGATACACTTGGCTGTCATCATTGGCATCCAGCGTTGGGTGTATTTGCCAAACAGAAGCATGGCAGCAACGGTCAGTGTTCCATCAGGACGGATAAATCGCAGGTTGCGAAGTATCTTCTCACAGTCATGTCCCTTAGCTATGGCAGAGCATATCGCATCAAGTGATGCTTCATTAAAAGCGTCACCTGTCAAGCCTTTCTTTTCCAACACTCTTTCAAAACGGTTGCCAAGAAACTGCTTGATGGTCGTTGCATCAAGGTCGTTGACAGTTGCATCCCTAACACCAGCCTCGTCTGGAGCAAAACTACCGCAGTCGGTCATCATTTCTGCAAGTTCAGCATTGTCGAACACTTTACGCTTGTCGGCACCATTCTTCACCCATACGATTCCCTTGTTGTCATGATAAGGCTTGTTGAGTCCTTCCTTCACAGTAGCAACAATCAAGTAGCCATCCTCGACCTCAACAGTATCTATCTTTATCAGAATGGATGGCACTACATTTTCTGAAGCAATGTCACTCAACAAGTTGGTTGTTTCTTGTACCTCAGAATACGACAAGGCATTGGTTTCTCCGGTCTTATCCTTTATACCAACTACCAACTTGCCACCATGTGAATTACTGAACGCCACTAATTCACAAGCAATATCATATTTGTCGAGAATGCGTTCCTTGAACTGCACCCCCGACACCTCGCCAGCCTTTATATGTTTCAATATATCGTCCATCATTCTTTGATACATTCTTTGTTCAACAAATCGTTTACATCCACTTTCAGCAAATCAGAAATCCGTATTAAGGTTTCCAAGTCTGGTTGGCAAGTGTTGGTGCACCATTTAGAAATGGTTGCTTGGTCTTTACCCAACATTTCTGCCAACCACTTGTTTGAGCGCTTGGTTACTGCCAACATTATCTTCAATCTGTTTACATCTTTCTTTGCCATACTTTTATAGATATATAATTCGTATGCAAAAATACAATAATTATTCTAAATATTGCTGTGATATTTCCAAAAAGTTTGTTTTAAAGGCTATTTATTGAATATTTCGCCATTTTTTAGATAAAAACAGGGGTATCTTATTATGATAAAAACATTAAGATACCCCTATATATAATAAGGTGTCATAACCGACAGAAGGAGCGTGCTTGTTTTCCAACTATGCTTTGTTCTGTTTCTATATTCTTTGTTTCGTGTTTTTCAGCAGTATCTTGCTCCTGTGGTGGTGCCAATTCTAACTGTATTTTCCTATCCAACGCCGCCAGTTCCGCTTTAAGACCTTTCAGTTCATCCTCTTTCTTCCAAGTCTTGCCAGCTATCTCTTCCAGTTGCGGTATTTCCTTTTCCAAAGCCTTGCATCTTGAATCATACTGCTCAATGTAGCTTGGTATCTTCTGTAAGGCATTCAGAAAGTTGTTTGCCGCTGCTATCGGGTCCGACTTGGCAATGTGACCGTAGTTGTACTGGTACTTGTAATTGCCCTCGACAAAAAAGCGGTTGTCAACAAATGGAAGACCATTCTCGAAACTTGTCTCGCTGACAATCTTGACAGGGAATCCGTAGATTTCTCCAATCCGCTTGTATTGTCCGCCAGTTGTCTCTTTCTCCGCCAACATTTGCAGATGCTTTCCTATAACCTCCAAGTTCGTGGACTCCACACCATCAAGAGTGATGAGGTTGAGGATGTTGCCGTCCTTGTCTTTCTTGGCTTTGCCCATAAACTTGCCGTAGTCCTCGGTCATTCCCTTGAGAGAGGCTTTGTTGTTACCCAGTTCTGACGTCTTTGACTGCAATTTTGTTTCTGAGTCACGCTTACCCTTGTTAAACGATTTGCGCTCACCCTCCAGAGAAGCAACCTTCTTCTCCAACTTCGCCTTGTCAAGCAAGTCGGTATTTCCGGAGAGAATAGCCATATACTCTGAAAAATTCATGCCCGATTTCTCGTCCATTGCTCCCTCGTCAATGGTTCTCGCTCCCAAGGCTCCGCTTTTCAACTGCGAGATAAAAGTCTGCTTGCAGTGCAGGAGGTTGAACTTGTACGAGTCAAGCGACTTTTCCACCGCATAGATGATGACATCCACCTTGTTGTCGGCATACAGCTTGGCAATCTTGTTGCCGGCACGCACACCTCGACCGTCACGCTGTGCCAAGTCTGACGGCCGCCACGGTGTATCCAAATGATGGATAGCCACACACCGTTTTTGTGCGTTTACACCTGTACCCAACATGGATGTGGAGCCGAACAATACTCGTACCGAACCCTCGTTCATGGCTGCTATCACCGCCTTTCTTGCCCTCTCGTTCTTGCACTCCTGAATGAAGCGGATTTCAGATGAAGGTATTCCATAATCCTCTATCAGCTTACGCTTGATTTCAGAATACACGTTCCATTCGCCCGGTCGATATGTTCCCAAGTCGGAGAACACGAACTGCGTGCCCTTATGGCCGTCGTAACGGTGATAGTAGTCGGCTATCATCTTCGCACAATGGCTCGCCTTGTTGTCGGGATGGTCCTCACAAGTCGGGTCTATCATGCGCATGTCGAGTGCCATCTTTCGGGCATAGTCCGTGGCTATGAGCATCTTTGCCTTCTCTTCCGTTTCCGACAGAGGCGGTCTTCCGAGGATGGTGGCATCACCCGTCTTGGCAAACTCCATCAGCTTTTGGATGAAGTCCTCCTGCTCGGGTGTCGGTGGTATGTTATGAAGAATCTCGTTCTTCTGTGGTCTGTCCACACCAACCGCCTCCGCCGTACGATAGTCGGTTATCTCGTTGTAGAAGGCAGCAAGCTCCGGCACCTTTATAAAGTATCTGAAACGTTCCTTCTGCACGATGTTGTTGGTGACGTTAAACTCGAAGTCGGTAGTCCTCTTGGCGAAGATTGCCGCCCACGCATCGAAGCAGCGGATGTCCTGACGCTCCAGTTCCTTGGGGCGCAGGTACTTGAAAAGCAGATACAGCTCAGTCAGTGAGTTACTGATAGTTGTTCCCGACAGGAATGTCGCTCCCAAGTCTCTGCCTGTCCGCTCCTGTATGGTTCGGATGGCAAAAAGCATGTTGAGTGCCTTCTGGCTTCCCTCGCTGTTGCCGAGTCCTGCCACACGGTCGTGACGGGTGTTGAACATAAGGTTCTTGAACTGGTGGCTCTCGTCCACAAACAAGTGGTCAATGCCCATCATGCGGAAGTCCACCACATCATCGGTGCGTTGCTCGATGCTGTAGGCTATCTTCTGCAACTTCACCTCCAGATTCTGCTTTCGCTTTTCCAAGCCTTTGAGCATTCCCCTCGACACGTCCTTGCCCTGCGTGCGTATCACCTCCAAGTTTTCCTCCACGGTATCAAGCTCCGCCTGCAATATCTGCCGCTGGAGTTCTGGCGATTGCGGTATCTTCCCGAACTGGTCATGCGACATGATTACGCAGTCATAGTCGTTGTTCTTGATGTTGTTGAAGAAACTGACACGGTTCTTGGTGGAAAAATCCTTCTCCGAGGCATAGAGTATCCTCGCATGGGGATAAGCTGTCTGATATGTGGCAGCTATCTCCGCGACATTGGCTTTCAGCCCGATAATCATCGGCTTGTGAGCTATACCGAGACGTTTCATCTCATGCGCAGCCATGCACATGATGAGGGTCTTGCCTGTACCTACGGCGTGGTCACATATCCCGCCTCCGTTCTGCAAAAGCATCCATACACAGTCCTTCTGACTTGGGTACACACTCTTGACACCATACTTTCCGCCAAGGGCTTTCAAGTCCAAGTCGGGGAAGGTCTGGTGAGAACCGTCATACTTCGGACGCACGAAGCAGTTGAACTTCCGGTTGTACATTGTGGTCAAGCGTTCCTTAAAGGAGTCAGACTGCTCCTCCAGCCATTCAGTGAACCCGTTGCGGATTTCGTCAATCTTGGCATTGGCAAGCTGTATGCCCTCGCTGTCACGCACCTTGATGTCATTGCCGTGTTCATCCTCACCGATGCTCTTCATCATGTCGGGACAAGTGTTGTGCAGGGCATGTTTCAGAAGACTCATGCCGTCATAGTGGCGGTAATATCCCTTCACCATATACTCATCCGTGATGGCCATGGTCTTCATACTGCATTTTGCCGAATATTCGTCCATGCTGTCGGAATAGACGATACTGACCTGTGTATTGAAGAGGTGGCTCATGTAAGCGGAATACACACCTGTAGGTATCCAACGCTCACCGAAGTTGAAGTCCAGGTCCTCAAAGGCTATCGGTTCGGGAATGCTTGCCTTCAAGGCTTCCAACGACTCCCTCACGATTGCATGGTCTGGATTTTCCTTCAGCCATTCTTCTATACGCTCCGCTTTCTCTATTACATTGCCAGCAATGAAGCGGTCGGCTATCTCGTAGCCGTCTATGAGCGGATTGTAATAGATGCGCCCTTTAAGCGCTTCCGTCAGTTCCTGTTCCGGCATATCCGATAATTCAGTCATATACGGCAAGTCGATACGGCCGAACTTGTTGAGTGAGGCGGTGAGCGCTTCCTCTGGAGAATCCACATGACTGACCTCGTCAAGCGAAAAAGAGACCGGGTGGTCGAAGATGTCTGATTTTGTGAACTGTCCGTTTTCTACCCGTTCCAACGACAGCATGTCGCGCCCTGAGGCATCCATAAGGATGAACTTCACGTTCTGCTTGGCATTGAGGTTGCCGAAGCGGATGAAAAAAGCGTCATAATAGACATTCAGACTCTCACGCATCTGCTTGTTTTCCGTCTGTTCTTCCGCTTCATAGGTATAAAGTTTCTGATAGGCATCACGGAGGGCGATATACAGGACTGCCTTTTCTTTCTGCTCCATATTCAGATCCAACGGCATGAAGGTAGCACCATACTTGGTAAGGTCTTTCAATACACCGATGTTTCTGGAAGAGTCGAGCACCATAGAACCCTCACGATGAAAACTTTCCAGTTTCTCATCAAACGGACGGGGCTTCATAGCATCCTCTTTCTTCCTTGACTGCTCTTCCCGCTTTCTTTCTTGCTCTTTTTGTTGTTCCCGTTCATGATTTGTTTCTTTCAATGTGTTCTGAGTCTTGGAATCTTCTTTTGCCTCATTCCCTTTCGACTGTCCATGCCCGATTTGAACTTTGAGAACTTCTATCGGTTCCATCGGCGGCTTGAACTTCGGATCAAGCGTATCTTCAACGCCCAAAGCCTTGAGTTGTTCCTGACGGTGCAGTTCCGCCTTTTGGCGCAGCAGCACCCTGTCTTCGGGAGCCATGGTCATCATCATCTCGTAAAAGCCGTTGATTGGCGGATTCTCTTCCCAAGAGATGCTTGCGTATGGTTCATCACCAGGCAGGATTGGTTTTGTCTCCTGTGTTGTTTCCTGCTCTTTTGCATCTGTCAACGAAGGCTTTTCTTCTTTTTCCACAGGCTTTGTCACAACTTCAAAAGTCGGATTGACGCTTTTTACCAACGGACTTGCTTTCTTCCTTGACACTTTCTTGGCGACAGCACCCACTGTTACCTCTGCTTTCTTCTTCGTTGAATGTACAGCCTGACGGTTTTCTTCTTCCATTCCCCAAAGGTCAAACAGAGTCATTTGGACTGGTGGCTGCTGATGATTGGACTTTTGGGATAGCTCTGCATCATCAGTAGGCTTTTCCTGCTTTTGCAAGGATACTACCGTATCGTTCTGCTTTACCTCAATGGAAGGCTTTATCTTCTCTGTTTCTTCTATCTTTTCTGTTTCTTCAACCTCCTTACCTTCCTCAGACATTGTTTCCTCTATCCCCAAGTATCGGTTCAAATTGAGGTTCTTCTTAAAGTCTTCATGGAGCATCTTTCGCAAATCCTCTGCAATGCCTTCCACGCCATCCTCATGCGTGTTTATCATTGCAGGTTTGCCGAACGGGTCAGTATCCAACTTTGCTGTTGTATGGATAATGCGTTCCGGATGCTCCAGAAAGTAGTTGTTTGTCGGAATGCGGTTCCCGTCATTATAGACAGTGTCAAGCAGGTTGTCGTCTCCTCGCAGCGACTCCTTTTGGCTGTTTTTCTGGAGGATGATGAGGTCACTGCCCACTTCCGTATTGGCATTTTCCGTGAACAAGTTGTTGGGAAGACGAATCGCTGACACGAGATCTGCATGATAGAGCATCATAAAACGCGCGGCACTGTTGTTTTTGGCATTCAATACGCCTTGTGATGTGAGGAAGGCAACCAACCCGCCGTCCCTTACCGTATCAAGAGCCTTGACAAAGAAGTAGTTGTGTATGCGTCTGGTGACAAGTGCCCTCATGCCTTTCATGGCTGTATAGGACGGATCAAATACGGCAACATCGCCAAAGGGAATATTTGAGATGGCGAGGTCGAAGTAGTCATTGAAAGGCTTTTCTATCTTCTCGAATCCCTCTATGCGCACTTTCTGCTCCGGGTGCAGATGGCGGAGTATCTTTCCCGTAAGCAGGTCTTTTTCAAATGCCATAATGTCTGCCTTGGGATTGTTATCCAAGACGGAATCGACAAAGGCACCGATGCCTGCCGATGGTTCAAGCACCTTTTCGGGGATGATCTGATGCTCTTTCAACACATCCGCCAGAGCCTCCGTAACGGCTGACGGCGTGTAGAATGCCGTGAGGACAGACTGTTTCAGACTGTCCATCAACTGTTTGTACTCGCTTTCATTCTTGCTGTTTTCACGGATAAGTCTATGCAGCTCCACTGTTGGAGCAAACAACTCAAGGTCTGACTTTGCCCAATGGACAGCATCCGCCAGTTCCCTGGCAGGATTCAGGATGCACTTCAATCCTCCGAATCCGCAGTAACGCTCCAGAAGGAGACGCTCACGGGCGGTCGGCGTGCGCTGTTCCCTGTCAAGGATGAATGCTGTCTCTATCGCCTTGATGTTGTCGTTCAGCCGTTGTTTTCTATTGTACGCCATTTGACTCTATGAAAAGAGCTACGGCTCCCGTCAACTCTGTGTAGAGCTGGTCGTAGTCCGGTGACTGGGCAAAATCGTCATCGGTGAGGTCGTAAATGGAATACACGTTGTCAACCAAAGGCAGGAGGTTCTTGACAAACGCTTCCTGGTCTTCTACTGCTACCTCCAGGGGAAACTCACTGTCAACAACATCATACAGGATGCTGTACTTGGAAAAGCGGAGACCTTTCAGCAATGCTGACATGGCAAGCTCTTGTGCCGCATCGGCAAAGAGGGCATCACGCCGTGCCTGCTCATATACTTCTGCGGCATGGTCTGCACGTTCGCGGATAAAGTCCGCATCGCTGGCTTGTGGAAAACGGTTCTCTCTGAGGTGGTTCAAGAGATACAGTCCGTAATAGGACAGTTCTGTCTGTGCCTGTTTCTTTCTGTTCATCTGTCTGTTGAATGGATTAAGTGGTGAATAATAAACCGTGGATGGCGGTTGATGTTAGTTGAAAGCAAGAAAAAGGCACTCGGTATCCCTCCGAGTGCCGCCACTTAATCCACAGTAAATAAAAGCATCCTGAATAAAGACACCATTTATGAACCATGTTTCGGTGGCAAAGGTACAAACTATTTCTTGTATCTCTTCACATTTCCTCGCTTTTCTGTTGTTTTGCGCTCTGCAAAGACGAATTTCGTGTTGAAATTCTCGTCAAAGGCTATGGCTGCGGAGAAAGGTTTGCCTTGCTTACTGATAAAACCATTGAGCGTTCTGGTCTTGCCCTTGGTAAGCAAATCGGTGATGTCGGAATCAGTGAGCAACTTTCCTGCTACCTGCTTGAACACTGGCATACCGCACTCCTTGTTGCTGCATCTTACTACCTTTCCGAAGAACTGCATGGTACCTTGCTTGCATTTAGGACACTGGCAGCCGGAATCCTTGTGGCTGAAAAGTCTGTCACAACCTAACAATTCCGCAGTGATTTCACGGGTATAGCCTTCGATACTATGGGTGAACCCGTCTGCACTTGCTTCACCTCGTTCAATCTTGGCAAGTTCCGCCTCCCATTTGCCCGTCATCTCCACATTGGCAATCGCCATGTTCTTCACCACGGAATGCAGGGCGAGTCCTTTTTCCGTCGGCACAAGTTTCTTCTGCTGGCGCACCATATACTCTCGTTTGAGCAGGGTTTCGATGATGGCGGCACGTGTGGCAGGTGTGCCAATACCGCTGTCCTTCATTGCCTGGCGCATCGTATCATCTTCTATCTCTTTGCCTGCGGTCTCCATTGCTGCAAGCAATGTGGATTCCGTATGCAATGGCTTTGGTTTGGTCTTGCCCTCCGTGATGGTGCAGCCAGAAAGAGTGATATGCTGTCCTTCTTGCCAGTTGGAAATGACTTGATCCTTGACCTCATTGTCTGTTGCGTCTGCATCCTTGTCCTGCCTGTTGTTCTTTTCCTTGAGCGACAACGCTCGCCAGCCAGTCTGTCGGATGATGGAGCCACTGATGCCAAACTCAACTTCATGATCCACTTGCGCCGATACGGATGTGATGTCCTTGATGCAGTCTGCTGAGAACGCTTCAATCATCCGGAACAATATCATGTCATAAACGATCTTCTCGTCCTTGAAAAGACCAATGGCTGCATTTTCTGTGATGAGCAAGGCATGGTGGTCGGTCACCTTGGCGGCATTCACGCTGTTCTTGCTGTAGTCCTCACTGCCAGGCAAGAGTTTCACTTTCTCTCCATATTCCGAATGATTCTCCAGATTCTTAAAGAGTTTGGGGAGGGTGGCAAATACATCATCCGAAATATAGCGGCTTGATGTTCTTGGATAGGTGATGAACTTTGCCTCGTAGAGTTTCTGGGCGATGGAGAGTGTATGCTCTGCCGTGAAGCCATGCTGGGAGTTTGCTTCTTTCTGCAAGGTGGTGAGGTCGTAAAGGAGCGGTGCCTTCTCCACCTTTCGCTTGGTTGCGACCTTTGTGATGATGACAGAACCTGTTTCTTTCACCTTATTATATATATCGGTTGCGGTAGCTTTGTCTGTCCAGCGGTTGACTGATGTGAACTTCAGTATATTGCCACTGTCTGCATCAACCACACCGAAGTGTACCTGCCAGAACGGTTTCGACTCGAAACGCTTGTGTTCCCAATAGCGTTCGCACACCATGCCAAGGGTCGGAGTCTGCACACGACCTACGGAATAGGTACCACGTCCTGCGGCTATCGTCAGGGCTTGTGTGCCGTTGATGCCGACGAGCCAGTCTGCCTCACTTCGTGCCTTGGCTGCATGATAGAGATTGTCATACACCTTGCCGTCCGTGAGGTTCTGAAGTCCCTCACGGATGGCGGTGTCCGTAAGCGAACTGATCCAGAGACGGTCGAAAGGTTTCCGGCAATCGAGATACGAATAGAGGTATCGGAAAATCAACTCTCCCTCACGTCCGGCATCGGTTGCTACGATAATGCGCTCACTGCTGTCAAACAGCTTGCCGATAATTTTAATCTGGGCAAGCACACCTGCATCTGGTTTGTAGCCGTTCTCTGTCTTGACTTGTCGGGGAACAAGAACGAACGGGTCGGGAATCACAGGCAGATTCTTTGCATGGAATCCCTTCATGCCATAGGTTTCCGGCATGGCTGGCTGCACTAAATGTCCGAATGCCCATGTCACAAAATAGCCATTGCCCTGCATATAGCCTTCCTCACGCTTGTCAGCTCCTACAATGTGGGCGATTTCCTTGGCTACGCTTGGTTTCTCTGCGATGATTGTCTTCATTGTCTGTTGTTTTTGTGACATCCGCAACCGTGGGATAGACGGTCGCAGATGTCGGTTGTTATGATGGATGATTAACTCTGTGGATCAAGTGGCGGCAACTACATCTTCACGCTTCTTGCCTTTCTCTTTGGCTTCTGTTCCTCGGCGTTCTGTTCCTTCTGCTGCTTTTCGTTCTTTGGCGCAGACTGTCCCGGGCTCAGCGGCTCCTTGGTGTGCTTGGTCGCCTCATGGGTCTTGCCCTGCTCGTTGACGGCGACTTGTATCTTGTTCTCGTTGGTCGGAATCTGTTCCTTCGCCTGTTTGAGGTCTGGATTGTTGCGGTAGGAACGTGGCTGCATCTTGTCGAAGTCGAACTTCACATAGGCGGTATAGGTACCGCTGCCGTTCTTGTTCGGCACTTCCTTGATCTCGATGGTCTTGCCTGCCACATAGTCGTCCTTCTGCTGCTCGGTCAGTTCCTTCTTGAAATAGGTGTTGAGTCGGCGGATGGTCCCGTCCTCATTGAGCCAGTGGTTGGGATCTTGCTGCTTCTTCTGACCGCCCGCATCACCTTCTGCCTTCTGCTCCTGCTTGTCAGCGGTCTGCTTCTTGTCTCCATTCTGTTTCTGACCTTGCGCCTGTCTTGTGCTGCCAGGCACGAACTCCACGCCACGCTGTTCCACATTCACCTGCAGCAGCGGTGTAAACTTGCGCCCGTTGGCAAGCTCAATCTCCTTGCGAAGCGGAATACCTGAGTAGAGCACCCTCTTGTCGTCCTTGGTAATAGGTGTCTTGCCGATGGTATCGGGTATGCGCACCTTGTTGGTCGGGATGTCAACAATCTCATTGGTGAGACGGTCGATACTGATGAAATGAGGACGCAGCTCACCTGTATTCTTGTCGGGGAAATCCACTACCTTTCCGAGGTTGCCGTTCTGCAACAGGTTCTTCTTGTCCTCTGGAGTGAAGGTATAGCCTTTGTAAGCGACATCGAGTTTAGGCTCGTTGCGCACGAAATGCGGCACGAGTTGCAACTGGTCGTTATCGTCCTTGCGGAATGACATACGGGCCTGTATCTCTATCTGTTCACCGCCGAAGGTCGGCTTTACAATCACAAGCCCCGTCTTGCCGTAGTTGAGCAGGGCTTTCATATCCTTCTCATTCATACTGTTGAAGTCTATGCCATATTTGGCACCAAGTTCCTGCAGGTTCACATCGTTACCACTAATGAGGTTCTGCTTTACACCCGGAGCGGTCTGTGCCTGCTGTTCGGTTGCGGTCTGTTCTGGTTTCTGTTCCATGTCGTTCTCTTTTTCGTTGGTTTGTTCAGATGATACATTCTCTTTTTCTGTGTTAGCTTGCGTCTTGGACGCATCGTCCGATGATGCGGTTTCTTTCGCCTGACCTTCCGATTGCTTTGCCTCTTTCTCATAATTGGAGGTGTCAACCTTGTGGGCGGAAAGAATCTCCTTGTTAGCCTCCGGATCTTTCAGCAACTCCTTCATCACGCCAAGCAGGTTTTCCACCTGGTCTGCCGCTATGCGGTAGAATCCGAATCGGCTTGGCTCCTTGCACTGGCGGTAGAAGTTTCTAAAGAAACTGTCCATCAGGTCACTGTTGCGGTCAAAACGCAGGAAATCGGGCGTGTTCTCCGCCTTGGCGGGCGCTCGCTTCGGGGTGCCGTCTCTGCTGAGTCCGGCGACGACGCTGATTTCGCCCGTCTTCTCGTCACGGACTACCAGCACGTCCTGTTCATCACTCTTTTTCTTTTGTACCATAATTGTAAATGTTTAATGGTGAATACTGTTGTTATTTGAATTTCTGATGAATGCGAGTCAAGTAATGCTCCACATTCTCTTTCTTGAATTCTTTGACATTATTCTCTACAAACTGCATCACATCCTCTTCCGTGTAGTAGGTTTTCTGCCCCAAACGTTTGTAGGGAAGCACTCCCAGACTGCGATAGCGTTGAAGGGAACGAGGGGAGATTTGAAATAAGAGGCAGAGGTCTTGGTTGTCAAGCAATTTCTCATTGATGGCAGAACTTCCTTTTTGCTCCGTCTCTCGTTCGTGTCTCAACATCAGCATGTCGTAGATGCCGTCTATCTTTTTGTGTAGGTCATGGAGATATAACTCCAGTTTTCTCAATGTTCCATCTTCCATGCTCATGTTTCCTTTGCTATTGTTCGTTCCTCAACCATTCTTTCAATGGCTTCAACTTGGTATCGGCATTGATTACCAATTTTAATAAAATCAATGCGGTTCTCTGAGCGCATTCGCTGCAAGGTGCGCTTGCTCACACCAAGCATCTTAGCTGCATCGTCATTGGTCAACATCGGCTTCAATCCCTTACCCGTCAAGTTCTCTTGAAATGCCATTTTTGCCAATCGCACGTACTGGACTATTTCTGTCAACTGTTCTGTCAGCTTTTTGAAGGCTGCACTTTCCATTGTTATTACTTCCATTCTAATTGCGTTTGAAATGTTATATAATTCGTTGTTTTTATTTCTCGGCGGCAAAATTAACCATTTGCGAAATACCCGTTTAACAACTCATTAATGACCCACGTATAATTTTCTTGATTTTTCTTGCCAAGCGGTCGGTAAACCCCAGAAAAGCACTGCCACAGTTATTCATTTTCATTGTTTTTCTACATACACACATTAACTTTGCACCCGAATTTGTTGAACCAATAAAACAGAGAATATGGAAGTAGTAACAATGGAAAAGAAGGCATTCGACTTGATGATGGCAAGATACGATGCCTTGGTAAAGAAAGTGGAGTTGCTGAAGCATAAGGCTAACGGCAAGCGTCTGAACAAATGGCTTACAGGTCATGAGGTCTGCCAGCAACTTCGCATCAGCCAGCGCACCTTACAAAAACTTCGTGACCGCCGTTTCTTGGGGCATACCCAGATAGGTCGCCAATTCTATTACTGCCCCGAAGAGGTCAAAGCCATCGTTCCGCTTATCGCCAGAATCAAATCGGTATAGCATAAAACCAAACTCGCCCAAGGCAAAGCCGAAAACTTTACCCTGGGCGAGCCAACACATTTTATATTCACCACTTAATCCAAATTGTAAACAATGAACATGAACCAACTTCTTACGCATGAGAGCAAGTCGATAGACACCGCCATGCAATCCTTGAAGAAAGCCAACAACTGGCTATCTTCATTCATCGAGTCCTACAGCCCACCTTTGGACGGGGAGCGATACCTCACCGACAAGGAACTCTCCGAGCATTTGAAGCTTAGTCGCCGTACCTTGCAGGAATATCGCAAACAAGGCATCTTGCCCTACATTATATTATGTGGCAAAACCCTCTATCCGGAATCCGAGATACAAGCACTTCTCACTGGTAATTACCGCAAGCCGATAATCGACGGCACTGTTTCACAAGGGGAGGGTACTGCTTCATAATAGCGAAACAAGAATAGCGTACAGGGTACAACGACAAAAATCGTTCCCCCTGTACGCTATTATATTATAAAGGTGTAGGAATCTTATTAAAAGATGAGAGATTCTAACTTGCACCTCTTGGCATCGTTCCGTTCATCACAATAATCATCGGATACTCGTGTTTTACTTGCTCTGCTTGGCAAACCTTGCGGTTCACGACCTTACTGATAAACCATTGTCTGAACAACAAGGCTTTGTATGTATCCATTTGAAGTGCTATGGCGATAATCACTTCCATATCATAGACATGCGCAGAATATCCATTTTCAAGTTTGATGTATTGCGAATGCTGGAAATCTTTCAGCACACTTTGTTTCCAAATGCGCTTGATGGTATTCTTCACTGCTGTCCCTGTTACATTCAACAGTTCGGCAATCTCCCAAATAGTCATCCACACCTCACCATGATGTGGGGCGTAGATGACCATGTCTTCTTGTATTGTTATCACTTGTCGTTTCATACTCTGCCATTTATAGTGTTAGTATTATCGTTGCAAACATTTCCAAACGTGAATTCCTCAATGTTATTAATCTGCTGAGACAACTTTTCCACGTCTTTGCTCAATTTTTCCTTGGTAATCTTGGCATACACCTGGGTTGTCTTTATGTTCTTGTGACCAAGCATTGAACTCACGGTTTCTATTGGAACTCCGTTGGAGAGGCAAACCGAGGTTGCGAACGAATGACGGGCACAGTGCCAGGACAGCGGCTTGGTGATGCCGCATTTCTTGCCCAGTCTTTTGAGCGAATCCATACAACTTTTGTAGTTGGGTACTGGAAATACCCTACCGTCTTCACACAATCCACGGTATTTTTCCATAATCTGCTTGGGATAGTCAAGCAACTTGATGTCGGCTTCAGTTCCCGTCTTCTGTCGATGGATTATTATCCACTCGCCATCGTCAAAGAACGTTTTGATGTTCTCTTCCTTCAGGTTATAAAGATCTATGAAGGCGAGACCAGTGAAACAACAGAACAGAAACAAATCACGTACCATGCTCATCTTCTTTCGGGTGATTGGTATTTCCATGAGCAAGCGAATCTCTTCTTTTGTCAAGAACTCCCTTGTCGTCTCTTCTTCCTTGTACTCATATCGTCTGAATGGGTCTTTTACAAGCCACTCATTATCTATGGCGCGGAATATCATTGCACGGAGATTGCGGACAAACACCATCGCAGAGTTTATCTTCAAGTGCTTTTCGGTTCTGAGAAAAGTCTCGTAGTCCGTGATAAAAGGCAGCGACAACTCTTTCAAAGCAATATCCTTGACATGATAATGCGATTGCAAGAACTCACCGACATAGGCACATCCTATTCTGTATCTTGTGAATGAGCTCAAAGACTTTATGCCAGCCTTATATTGCTTTTCAATTTCATCACGGCTTTGAGAATAGACTTTCATCAGTGTATGGCAACGATACTCCAAGCCAAGAAAGGCGTTCTTCACCTTGTCGGCAGTGACGAAGTTGTCCCTGTCCATAATCTCCTGATAATGCTTACTGATACTCACACGCATCTTGTCCAATTTGCGGTTCACTTCCAAAGCCTGCATACTCTTACCTATCATGCGTCCGCCCTTGGTGTCCCACAAATCTGGATTGGCAGTTGTCTTGCAACTGAACTGCGCCTGTGTTCCGTCCACTGTGATACGTCCCATAACTGGAACTGTACCATCTTTCTTTACTACCTGTCTTTTGAGGTAGAAGATAATTGAAAATGTACTCTTCATAACGTCATTCTTTTTTGCGTTCAAAATTAATACATGAAGAGTCTTTTCTTGCTACGCATTTCACGGCAGAACACGGCAAATCTGGTTCGTAACCAAAAAACTTACGTTGCTCATTAGTAACTCATTATAAATCAGAGTCTTAAATTTCAATTCGTAACCTTCCTTATTCTTCCGAACCTCAACATTCACCATTTTGGGTATAGGTTACGGATAGGTAACGTTCCTCTGTCTCATCTTGTCGTATTCCCGTCTTCGTCTGTCCTCGCCACTTTTAACCAAAATGAGGAAAGTAACTGATAACCAGTAAACTTTCCTCATTCTTCTCTCAAACACTTTTTATATGTACTTTCAATATTAAAAACATCGACTCTTTTCCAACTGACAAACCATCCGGGGAGAGAGTTGTTCATTTCTTCGGATAACCAACTTTGGGTATCTAGTTTCGACGGTCTGTATCGTACGTCTTTGAAAGGGCTTACTCCGGAACGGGCTATGGAAACTGTTTTTAGTGGTAATCCCTGGACGACTTCATTTACTGAGGATAGTTTTGGTAATATATGGATTGGCACTTATCGTAACGGAACATTTTGCTTCCACAAGAACCAGACTCCTTTTCAAAAAAGTATGTCTGGCAAAAACATCGAATGTATGTCAACGGACCATTCCGGCAATTATTGGATAGGCAGCCTGAATGGTGAGGTATGTGTACTTGACTCCACACAAAAACAAATAATGGGGAAGACGATTTTCCCCAATGACATGATACATACAATTTGTGGTCAAGAGTCTTCAAACAAAGTATGGGTTGGTACCATGTATGGCCTTTATGAAGCATGGATAGAAAGTAACAAACAAATTGTTTATCAAAAAACTTCGGGAATAAATATCCCTTCTATCCGAAGTATTGTGCAGGACTCTTGTTTCTTGTGGATTGCATCTTATAACAATGGGGTTACTCTTTATAATTATTCTACTCAACAGAGTGTTGTAACTTATAAAACTGATTCTGAAGTTTTGCCTCTTCCCTCCAATACTATACGTACAATTCTGAAAGATAGAGAGAATAATTTATGGGTTGG
>ENA-OPBE01001798-OPBE01001798.1-human-gut-metagenome-genome-assembly--contig:-NODE-1798-length-17557-cov-2.556222_pt1 | contig 17557 bp, 10 predicted proteins | sample MGYA00241066_ERZ501448 | MGnify/ENA primary metagenome ERZ501448 (study PRJEB25962, sample SAMEA2042585) | human gut metagenome | biome: human gut; feature: human-associated habitat; material: faeces...
CTATGAATCCGAAAGAAGAGATCCAGATTGTGTTAAAACGGTATCTGGAGAAGATTGTATTGCATTTTTATGAAAAAGAATGCAGATAAATGCATTTAAGACAGGGCAACCTGCAAAAAAGGATTGAAAAAAGTAGAAAATTAGTATAAAATGGTATGAGCGAATGCCTGAATGATAAGTTATTGAAGGAGGATTATACATGGTTTCAGCAGGAGATTTTAAGAACGGTATTACAATCGAGATTGAAGGAAATATTTATCAGATTATGGAGTTCCAGCACGTAAAGCCTGGAAAGGGTGCTGCTTTCGTAAGAACAAAATTAAAGAATATCATCAGTGGAGGAGTTGTTGAGAAGACATTCCGTCCTACAGAGAAATTTGAGAATGCTCATATCGAGAGAAAAGATATGCAGTATCTGTATCAGGATGGAGATCTCTATAACTTCATGGATATGGAGACATATGATCAGATCGCACTGAACTCAGATGTTGTTGGTGACGCACTGAAGTTCGTAAAAGAGAATGAGACAGTTAAGATCTGTTCCCACAATGGAAATGTATTTTCTGTAGAGCCACCGCTGTTCGTAGAGTTGGCGATTACAGAGACAGAGCCTGGATTCAAGGGTGATACAGCACAGGGTGCTACAAAGCCTGCAATCGTAGAGACAGGTGCTACCGTTATGGTTCCGCTGTTCGTTGAGACAGGAGATGTTCTGAAAATCGATACACGTACTGGAGAGTATCTCTCAAGAGTATAATCCGGATATTCATAATTAGTCAGAGTCGTATACATGAGATGTTCATGTCTGCGGCTCTTTTTTTATATATTTTTAATTAGTTTGGAAAGTTTTAATAATTTTTATGTTGCGGTCAGGTGGACGGTCGCATATAATAAATAGCACATAATATTGTTTCAATTCATAAATCGAATCAGTCAGGTACGGATCGTACCGAATTTCATTCAAAAATCAGTGGACCGCAGTCGGAAAGGAGAAAGGTGAATTATACAGAATTTGTACATGCGGTTGAAACTATGATAAACCAGAGAAAAGAAGGAGGTCTGAAAGCGACAGTTTATACAGCAGTGAAGAATAACGATACACGGAGGACAGGTGTGATCCTTGAAACTCCGGGAATCAATCTTTCACCGACGATTTATTTAGAAGAATTTTATGAAAGTTATCTCGGAGGAAAGACGATCAATGAGATCGTGGACGAGCTGTTGGAGACTTATGAAAAAATTAAAAAAGATGAATCCTGGGATTATGAAAAGATTTTTGATTTTCAAAAGGTCAGAGAAAGAATTGTATACAGGCTTGTCAATACTGAAAAAAATGAACAGATGCTTCAGGATGTTCCGCACAGGGAAATACTGGATCTGTCATTGATCTATTATGTTCTGCTGGATGCAAGTGAAAAGGGGACTACGGCTATGCTGATCAGCGACAGGCATATGGATCAGTGGAAGACGACAGAGAAAATACTCTGGAGTGAAGCGGACAGGAATACAAGGCGGCTGCTTATGGCAGAGTGCTTTACAATGCAGTATGCCATGAGTGAACTGTTGGGGGCTGCCGGAAAAGAGGCACGCAGAGAGCAGAATCTCCTGGAAAGTGAAGAGAAGGGAGAAGATAAAATGTATGTCCTGTCGAACCGTGCAAGAAGCAACGGAGCAGCCTGCATGATCTATCCTTATGTGTTAAGAATGATGGGTGATATTTTAGAGGAAGATTTTTATATACTTCCAAGCAGCATCCATGAGGTGATCCTGGTTCCGGCTTCAGCAGGGATCAGTGTGGCGGAGATGGAAAAAATGGTCTGCGAGATCAATGAGACGCAGGTACCGGAAGAAGAAATCCTGGGAAGTCATGTATACCGGTACAGCAGAAAAAATAAGACCATCAGCATGGGTGGAAAAGCATATCAGGTAAAGGAGGAGACGAAATGAGAAAAAAGGGGAAATTTCATGGAAGTCTTCTCTCGGCGGTGATGATCCTGGTGATTCTGTTTACGGCACTGGGAGAGAAAGGCATTTCGGCAAAAGCGGAAACTTCAGAAAAAGAAGAGGTGAAGGAGCAGATTGAAGAAAAAAGGAACCGGATCAGGAATGCTTATTTTCCTGAAGCGGATGTAGCAGACCGGTCAGCGAAAGAGGATGTGGATGTTCAGTCGGCGGAAGAAGCGAAGACGGTTTATGTAGAATGTGGCAGAGTTATCTATTATTCAGGCTATTCTACCAATTATTTTGAGGCGGAAGGGAACAGTGCATGGTGTTTAGAACCGGCAAGAGGTACTCCGCAGAGTGGAAATTATACAGCAGTAAAACTGGAAAATACTTCTGATCTTGCAAGGGCATTATATTATTCTGTTGCTGCTCCCGGTGAAGCGGCACTGTATCAATGGTACGGAAGTGAAGGGTACTGGCAGATCGGGGATGTAAAGCAGGGGGCAGCAGTGGCAGGTTTTGATGAGAGATATTGCTACAGCCATATGTTCTTGTCATGGGTCTATAATGCGTTTGACTTTGATGCCGCTTTTTATGGAACGAATCTGAAAAGGCAGGAATACTACGAAGATCTGAAGAAAGCATTTCAAAAGAAACTGGAGGAGATCAGGGCATTGGCTGTACCGGATCAGGGATTTTGTGCATACGTCATCAACGGAGGAAACGGAAAGCAGGTCATGGGTGGCTGGACTTATGTTCCGCATGGAAAAGCAAAACTGAAGAAAAGTTCAAAAGAGCCGCAGGTGACAGAGCAGAATCCGGCATATCGTTTAAACGGAGCGGTTTACGGAGTCTATACTGATGCCGGGTGTAAAAATCTGACAGGAACGCTTACAACCGATGAAAATGGAATGACGCAAGAACTGACGGTCAGTCCGGGACAATATTATATAAAAGAGAAAAGTTGTCCGACAGGTTATGCACTGGATGATACAGTTTATCCGATCTGCGTTTTATCCGGTCAGACGGCGATGATAGAAGTCAGTGATATACCGCAGAAAAATCCAGTCAGTCTTATTCTGCAAAAAAAGGATGCCGATACAGGGAAATGTGAAGCTTCAGGTCATGCGACACTGGAAGGAGCAGAATTTGAAATCAGATACTATAAAGGACTGTATGAGGAAGATCCTGCAAAAAAAGGAATGAAAGCCGAAAGAATCTGGCTCATGCGGACAGATGCTTCAGGAAAGATCACTTTTGATCCGGAGCATAAGGTCAGTGGCGATGCATTTTTTGAACTGTCAGATGGGGAAGCAGCGTTTCCACTTGGGACAGTGACAATCAGGGAAACGAAAGCACCGGATGGATATCTGACAAAAGATGAGGTAGTTGTGAGGAAGATTCTTCCGGAGGGAACAGCCGAGGCTGTCTGCACTTATGAACCGGTGGAGGTCGCAGAACAGGTGATCCGGGGTGATATCGAACTGATTAAATTCAGAGAGGACACAGATCCTGAAACAGAACACAAGACTCCGCTGGAAGGGATTGAGTTTTCCCTGACAGCAAAAAGTACCGGAGAAGTTTTTAAAATCGTGACAGATGAAAAAGGTTATGCAACGACAAAGCAATCAGGAGAAAATGCAAGGGGAAATCTTGTCTATGATACTTATACTGTCCATGAAATAAATCCTCCGCAGGGAATGAAACCGGTACAGGATTTTGAAGTGACGATCTCTGAGGAGGGACAGACATTTTATTATCTGCTGGAGGATAAGCAAATCGTTTCACCCGTCAGACTGGTGAAAAAAGATGCAGTAACGGGGAAGACGATCCGGGTAAAAGGAGCAAAATTTGAGCTGCTGGACGATGAGAAAAAAGTGATCACCATGAAAAGTTATTATCCGGAAGAGACAGAGCATACTTATTTTGAGACCGGTGAAGACGGAATGTTTCTTCTGCCGGAGAAACTGAAGCCTGGTACCTATTATTTCAGGGAGATAGAAGCACCTTATGGTTATCTGCTGGGAGAAGATGTGGCATTTGAGATCCGGGAAGGACATAACTGGGCAGAACCGGTTACGGTAGAATTTTACGATGAACCTTTGATGGGAAAACTGGAAATAATAAAGACAGATGCTGATACAGGAGACGTACTGGAAGGTGCAGAGTTTGAAGTTGTAGCAGAAAAAGATATCATAACCGGGGACGGAACCATTCAGATAAAAGCCGGAGAGACAGCCGCAGTATTGAAGACGGATGAAAAAGGAAAGGCAGAAAGCGGACTGCTCTGTCAGGGAACATACCGGGTCAGAGAAATCCAGGCACCGGAAGGATATATCCGGGCAGAAAAAGAATGGATCGTGGAACTGACTAAGGATGCAGAAGATGACGAACAGAAAGAATTTGTCAGGAAAATGAGGATAACGAATCAAAAAGAGAAGATCATTGTGGAAAAAGAGAAGAAAAAATCAGAACCCCAGTCAGTAAAAACCGGGGATCCATCGCAAATGAAACAGTGGATGATGATCGTATCAGCAGAAAGTGTGGTATTGATTCTGATGCTTCTGACCTTAACTCGAAAAAGGAAAAAAGGGTACAAAAAAAGCGTCTGAGCGGAGTCGAACCGCCGCACATGCCTCCGGAGGGCATCGCTCTATCCACTGAGCTACAGACGCATTCCGATTGTATGATGAAATTCATCAACAACCTTATTTATCCTACCATAAAATAAAAGAAAAGTAAAGGGTGAATCTTGTTGATGGATTTCATCATGAGCAGAAAAAATTTTACTGTTCATAAGACCGGTGACCAGAATCCGGAGACTTTCTGCTAGTTTTCTGCATCGGCAAGAATCTGTTCTTTCATATGTGGATTAAAAACCTGTTCTCTCAGCATCTGTATCTCATATTTATAAGGAGCATAAGATTTTTTCGCTTTTGTTGCAGAAGGAATATAGGGAGTTTCGAGGATTTTAGGGACATTTTCAAAGTCGGGATGATGAACAATATAGTTCAGGGCATCAAATCCAATCTGTCCGAATCCGAGATTTTCATGCCGGTCTTTTGCTGCACCGGGGAGATTCTTGCTGTCGTTGATATGGAAGACAGCAATCTGTTCTTTTCCGAGGATACGGTCAAAAGAATCCATGACAGCATCGAAATGATGGATGATATCATATCCGCTGTCACTGGTGTGACAAGTATCAAAGCAGACCCGCAGTTTGTCGTTATGCGTTACACCATCGTAAATGGCAGCCAGTTCTTCAAATGTACGACCAATTTCCGAGCCTTTTCCAGCCATGGTCTCCAGTGCAATGCAGCAGTCAGTGTCAGAAGAGAGGACTTCGTTCAGCCCTTTAATAATCTGTGCGGTTCCGGCCTCAATTCCTTCGCCTACATGGGAACCGGGATGAAGGATCAGGGTGTGGCTTTTACAGGCAATGGTACGTTCAAGCTCTTTGGCGAGAAATTCAACAGCAAGGGAGAAAGTTTCTGGTCTGACGGTGTTTCCGAGATTGATGATGTAGGGAGCGTGGACAACAATCTCCCGGATGCCATGGGCTTTCATGTATTCCCAGGCAGGATCAATCTGAAGTTCGCTGATGTCTTTTCGGCGGGTATTCTGCGGAGCACCGGTATAGAACATAAATGTATCAGCTCCATAGGAGACCGCTTCTTTCGCAGAACCAAGGAGCATTTCTTTTCCACTCATGCTTACGTGAGAACCTAATTTCATAGATAAATCCGTCCTTTCTGAAAGTATTACTTCATTATAAAGGAATCTGAAAGAAGGAGCAAGAAAATCTTCGGTTTTACTTTCGACTAAAATATTTGCTGTCAGTTGCTCACCCACCTATGAGCAAGCTCATGTGGGCTTAGACCTTTTAACCCTGGCATCATGAAAGATAAATAGCAGAAATGTCAGTAAAGATAGCTACACACCTATACAAGTAAAAATAGCTAGTGACTTGCCGTCTGGGAATATTCATGATAGAATAAAGATTACTGTTGTTCGAGTCTGAAAAGACTGAAGATCCAGAGACAGATCTTAGATACGAGAGATTCAAAAGGAGTGTGGAAAGTGAGAACATTACTGGAGTTAATTACAATAGAGATGAAAGAGGCATTTGTAAAGGCCGGTTACGGTGAAGAGCTTGCAAGAGTGACTCTTTCTAACCGCCCGGATCTGTGCGAGTACCAGTGTAATGGTGCTATGGCAGGAGCAAAGAAGTATAAAAAAGCCCCGATCATGATCGCAGAGGACGTTGTGGCAAATCTGGCAGAGAGTCAGTGCTTTGCACAGGCAGAGGCAGTGAAGCCGGGATTTATTAATCTGAAGCTGAAGCCGGAGTTTGTGGCAGAATATCTGAATGAGATGGCTGCAGATGAGAATTTAGGCGTGGAGAAAGAAGCAGAGCCAAAGACTGTCATGATTGATTATGGCGGACCCAACGTGGCGAAGCCGCTTCATGTAGGTCATCTTCGTTCAGCGATTATCGGAGAGAGCATTAAGCGGATCATCCGCTATAAAGGAAATAAAGTGACCGGAGATATTCATTTAGGTGACTGGGGATATCAGATGGGACTGATCATTACGGAGCTGAAAAAGCGTCAGCCGGATCTGCCATATTTTGATGAGTCTTTTGGAGGAGAATACCCGGAGGAAGCTCCGTTTACGATCAGTGAACTGGAAGAAATCTATCCGACTGCCAGTGCCTATGCCAAAGAGCATGAGGATTACAGAGAAGAAGCATTGCATGCGACTTATCTGCTGCAGAATGGTTATAAGGGATATCGTGCGATCTGGAAGCACATTATGAATGTGTCTGTGACAGACTTAAAGAAGAATTATGAGCGTCTGAATGTGGAGTTTGATCTGTGGAAAGGTGAGGCAGATGCACAGAAATATATTCCGGGCATGGTAGAGATGCTTAAAGAGAAAGGCTTTGCACATTATGACCAGGGAGCTTTGGTTGTGGATGTGGCAGAAGAGACAGATAATAAGGAAGTACCTCCGTGTATGATCCTGAAGTCAGACGGTGCGGCATTGTATGACACGACGGATCTTGCAACGCTGGTAGAGCGTGAAGAGTTATATCAGCCGGATGAAGTGATCTATGTTGTGGATAAACGTCAGGAACTTCATTTTATCCAGGTATTCCGCTGTGCAAAGAAGACAGGAATTGTAAGACCGGAGACCGAGCTGAAATTCCTCGGATTTGGTACGATGAATGGAAAGGACGGCAAGCCGTTCAAGACAAGAGAAGGCGGTGTGATGCGTCTTGAGAATCTGATCCGTGAGATTGACGAAGAGATGTATAAGAAGATTATGGACAACCGTACAGTAGAGGAGGCGGATGCAAGAAAGACAGCGGCGGAAGTCGGTCTTGCTGCCATTAAGTATGGAGATCTTTCCAATCAGGCATCCAAGGATTATATCTTTGATGTGGACCGCTTTACATCTTTTGAGGGAAATACAGGACCGTATATCCTTTATACGATCGTGCGTATCAAGTCCATCCTCAAGAAATATGCGGAGAATGGCGGAAATGCAGAGGGAGCGAAGATTCTTGCAGCAGAAAATGCAGCAGAAAAGGCACTGATGCTGCAGGTTCTGAAATTTAATGAAGTGATCGATACCGTATATGCCGAGACAGCACCGCATAAGCTTTGTGCTTATATTTATGATCTCGCCAATGAATTTAATAAGTTCTATCATGAGACAAAGATCTTGTCTGAAGAGGATGAGGCAAAGAAGAGCGGTTATATCGCACTCCTGAATCTGGCGAAAAAAGTTCTGGAGACCTGTATTGATCTGCTTGGATTCACTGCACCGGAAAGGATGTAAGACTTCATGACGGAAAATGGATTGATGGAAAGCTCGCAGACAGAAAAATTATTTTATAATAACAGTCATCAGAAGTCATTTGAGGCGACGGTCCTCTCCTGTCAGAAAAAGGAAAACTATTATGAAATCGTACTGGATCAGACCGCTTTCTTCCCGGAAGGGGGCGGTCAGTATGCAGATACCGGATATCTGGGGGATGCAAAGGTACTGGATGTGCAGGAGCAGGAGGGACAGATCCTCCACAGAACGGACCAGGAACTGCCGGTCGGAGAAAAGGTGACAGGACAGCTTGACTGGGAACTGCGGTTTATGAAGATGCAGCAACATACAGGTGAGCATATCGTCTCCGGAATCGTGCATGAACGCTATGGTTATGAAAATGTTGGTTTTCATCTGGGAAATGAAGACTGTACGATGGATTTTAACGGAGAGATCCCGGTGGAAGATCTGCAGGAAATAGAGTTTCGTGCAAATCAGGCAGTCTGGGAAAATCTCAAAATACAGATCCTTTATCCTTCCAAAGAAGAGGAAAAAGAGATGACTTACCGGAGCAAGATCGAGATCACCGGACAGGTGAGAGTGGTTATCGTTCCCGGATATGATGCCTGTGCCTGCTGTGCACCGCATGTAGATTTTACGGGAGAGATCGGACTGATCAAGCTGGTTGGCATGCAGCGGTATAAAGGCGGTGTGCGTGTAACGATGCTTTGCGGAGGCAGGGCAATGGCTGATTATGCTTTAAAGCAGAAGCAGGCAAAAGAAATTTCAGCGATGCTGTGTGCAAAAGAAAATGAACTGACCGATGCCGTGGCACATCTGCAGAAAGAGCTGGCGGAAAAGAAGACAGAACTGGCAGAAAAGGAGCAGGAACTGATCCGGTGTAAAGCGGAGCAGATTCCGGAGTCAGAGCAGATTGTCTGTATTTTCCCGGAAGGAATCCAGGGAGACTCTCTCAGGATACTGATGAATGCAGTCCTTGAGAAAAATCGGAAGCTTTGTGCCGTGTTCAGTGGAAATGATGCTGCAGGATACCGGTATGTGATTGGAAGCCGGGATGTAGATGTGAGAAATATGGCGAAAGAGCTGAATGCCGCATTTGAAGGACGCGGTGGAGGAAGACCGGAGATGGTACAGGGAACAGTCAGAGGAACGGAAGAGGAACTGCAGAACTGGATTCTGAGGAAAGCGGAGGAACTGTAGATGAATCAGAAAAAAAAGCAAAATCCATTCTGGCATCTGGCAGGACCGCTGCTGGGATACTGGGTGATCCAGTTAGTTGCAGAGATTATCGTTTCGATGCTGGTCATGCTTCCTTATGCAGCAAAGTATCTGAGTCTGGTTATGAACCATGCTTCAGAAATGAATTATACAGATGTGGTAAATAAATATTATATGGAGACGATGCAGCCGGGGCTGGAGCTGGTGTTGAAATATGCTACAGAGATTAACGGTGTGACAGCACTTTTCACATTGATTCTTACGGTATCTTTATTTCGTCTGGACAGAAAGAAAGAGAAGCAGGCAGGGATACCGCAGCGGCAAAAAGTATCTGCCGGAAACTATCTCTGGCTGATCCTGATGGGAGCAGCAGGAAGTATCGGAGTAACCTGTCTGTCTGTTGTGGCACAGCTTGCGATGAACAGCAACAGCTATCAGCAGAGTGTACAGAGTACCTATGCCGCACCGATTTTTGTTCAGGTTGTGGTTGTGGGGATCATTATCCCGGTCGCAGAAGAGATGATGTTCCGGGGGGTTCTGTATCGCAGATACAGAGAGACAAAGGGCTTTTATTATGCGGCACTGTGGTCATCGGTTTTCTTTTCGGTGACGCATCTGACGATGATCCAGACCGTTTATGCATTTCTGCTGGGAATCCTGCTGTGCTATGTCTATGAAAAGTATGGCTCAGTGAAGGCAGCGATAGGTTTGCATATCTGCCTGAATACCGGGTCGATCCTCTTTACCGGGGTCGGTCTGTTCAGATGGCTGGCAGGAGATCTGATGAGGATGGGACTGGCGATCATTTTAAGTGCTTTCTTCTGTTCCGTCTTATTTGTTATGATACAGAAGATCGGTGATCCGGTAATGGAGAAAAAACCTTCAAGGGAAAACGATGAACCATAACAGGAACATTATATAGAAAATTGTATTTATAAAAATACAATCTTGAATTGTACGCAATGGGGCGTGTGACCTGTTGCGTATTTTTTTACTTTTATGAAGAAAAATCCAGTGATTAAAGGAAATATAAAAGATATCAGGAATTGATGTTAAATTTATAAAAAACTTAAATAATCAGACAATTAAAAATAAAATAATAAAAAGTCGAATTATCAGATAATTTACAGAAAATTCCTGTTTACAAGATGGGGAAAAAGAGTTATATTTTAAAAAAGTTTTAAATATGCAAAAGAAAGGACAGCGACTATGAGGAAAGAAAATGAAATCCCACAGCAGGGTCTGTATCGTGAAAGTTTTGAACATGATAACTGCGGTATTGGAGCAATCGTTAATATTAAAGGTCAGAAAAGCCACAGTACAGTAGCAGGTGCACTGCATATCGTGGAAAATCTGGAGCATAGAGCCGGAAAGGATGCAGAGGGAAAGACAGGAGATGGTGTCGGAATCCTGACACAGATTCCACATAACTTTTTTAAAAAGGTCTGTCAGCCACTCGGGATCGATCTCAAAGGAGAGAGAGATTATGGTGTGGGAATGTTCTTCCTTCCGCAGGACGAGCTGAAGAGAAATCAGGCGAAGAAAATCTTTGAGGTGATCGTAAAAAAAGAAGGACTGAAATTCTTAGGATGGAGAGAAGTTCCGATCCACCCGGATATCCTCGGAAAAAGTGCGGTTGACTGTATGCCGTGTATCATGCAGGCGTTTATCGAACGTCCGTCCAGGTATGCAAAGGGACTGGAATTTGACCGCCGGCTGTATGTGGTAAGAAGGATCTTTGAACAGAGCAGTGATGACACGTATGTCGTTTCACTCTCCAGCAGAACGATTGTCTATAAAGGGATGTTCCTTGTAGGACAGCTCCGCCTTTTCTTTGCAGATCTGCAGGATGAGGAGTATGTATCAGCCATTGCCATGGTACATTCCCGTTTCAGTACGAATACAGCACCAAGCTGGCAGAGAGCCCATCCGAACCGTTTCATCGTGCATAACGGAGAGATCAATACAATTCGTGGTAATGCGGATAAGATGCGTGCCAGAGAAGAAACGATGGAGGCAGGCAAGCTGAAAGGTGAGCTTCATAAAGTTCTTCCGGCGATCAATACCTCCGGTTCTGACTCGGCAATGCTTGACAATGCACTGGAATTTATGGTCATGAGTGGAATGGAGCTTCCGCTGGCAGTCATGATCGCAATTCCTGAACCGTGGGTCAACAACAATGAAATGTCTCAGAACAAGAAAGATTTCTATCAGTATTATGCAACCATGATGGAGCCATGGGACGGACCGGCATCCATCCTTTTCTCCGATGGAGATGTGATGGGAGCGGTACTTGACAGAAACGGTCTTCGTCCTTCCCGTTACTATATCACAGAGGATGATAACCTGATCCTTTCTTCTGAGGTCGGAGTACTGGATATTGATCCGTCAAAGATTGTCATGAAAGAAAGACTTCATCCGGGCAAGATGCTTCTGGTTGATACTGTGGCAGGCCGGGTGATCGATGATGAGGAACTGAAAGAAAAATACGCAAACGAGCATCCGTACGGTGAGTGGCTGGACAGCAATCTGATCGCTCTGAAGGATCTGAAGATCCCGAATAAAGATGTTCCGAAATATACGGCGGAAGAATGTACACAGCTTCAGAAAGCATTCGGATATTCTTATGAAGATGTGAAGACCTCCATTCTGACCATGGCAAAGAACGGTGGAGAGGGAATCGCAGCCATGGGAATGGATGCACCACTGTCCGTTCTTTCTAAAAAGCGTCAGCCGTTGTTTGGATATTTCAAGCAGTTATTTGCCCAGGTTACGAACCCGCCAATTGATGCGATCCGTGAGGAGATTGTTACATCTACTACGATCTACATTGGAAAAGACGGAAACCTGCTGGAGCAGAAAGAAGAAAATTGTAAGATGCTCAGGGTAAATAACCCGATCCTGACCAATACCGATCTTCTGAAGATCAAGAACATGAATGTGGACGGATTCAAAGTTGCAGAGATCCCGATCACTTATTATAAGAATACGAGCCTGGAAAAAGCCATTGAATATCTGTTCATCGAAGTAGACAGAGTCATCCGTGAGGGAGCGAATATCCTGATCCTGACAGACCGGGATGTAGATGAGTATCATGTAGCAATTCCGTCACTTCTGGCTGTATCGGGATTGCAGCAGCATCTAGTCCGCACAAAGAAGAGAACCTCTGTTGCCATGATCCTGGAAAGTGGGGAACCGAGAGAGGTCCATCATTTTGCAACCCTGCTGGGCTATGGAGCATGTGCGATCAACCCGTATCTGGCACATGAGTCCATCCGTCAGTTGATTGAGGCAAATCTGCTTCACAAAGATTATTACGCAGCGGTGGATGACTATAACTCTGCGGTGATCCATGGAATCATCAAGATCGCATCCAAGATGGGAATCTCAACGATCCAGTCTTATCAGGGAGCAAAGATCTTTGAGGCGATCGGTCTGAAGAGTGACTTTATCAATCGTTATTTTACCGATACAGTCAGCCGTGTCGGTGGAATCGGAATTGAGGAGATTGCAGAAGATTATACTGCATTCCATACAGAGGCCTTTGATCCGCTGGGACTTGCTGTAGATATGACACTGGACAGCGTCGGAAAGCATAAATATAAGAGCGGTGGAGAAGAACATCTTTACAATCCACAGACGATCCACATGCTTCAGCAGTCTACAAGAACCGGAAGTTATGATCTGTTCAAACAGTACACACAGATGGTGGATGAAGAGGGCGAAAAGATCAACCTGAGAGGCCAGCTTGAATTTAATTATCCGAAGAAGAGCGTTCCGATCGAAGAAGTGGAAAGCGTAGATTCCATCGTAACAAGATTTAAGACAGGAGCCATGTCCTACGGATCCATTTCCAAAGAAGCTCATGAGACCATGGCAATCGCCATGAACATGCTTCACGGAAAATCCAACTCCGGTGAAGGTGGAGAGGATATCGAGCGACTGGATACAAATAAATGCTCGGCCATCAAGCAGGTGGCTTCAGGACGTTTCGGAGTGACATCAAGATATCTTGTCAGTGCAAAAGAGATCCAGATCAAGATGGCACAGGGAGCAAAACCAGGAGAAGGTGGACATCTTCCGGGAGGAAAGGTATATCCGTGGATCGCAAAGACCCGTCATTCAACACCGGGAGTCAGTCTGATCTCACCACCACCGCACCATGATATCTACTCCATCGAAGACCTGGCACAGTTGATCTATGACTGTAAGAATGCAAATAAAAATGCAAGAATTTCCGTAAAACTGGTATCAGAAGCAGGTGTGGGTACAGTCGCAGCCGGTGTTGCCAAAGCAGGAGCGCAGGTAGTATTGATTTCCGGATATGACGGTGGTACCGGTGCAGCACCAAGCAGTTCTATCCATAATGCAGGACTTCCTTGGGAACTTGGACTTGCAGAGACACACCAGACTCTGATTATGAACGGACTTCGTAATAAGGTAAGAATCGAGACAGATGGTAAGCTGATGAGCGGCCGTGATGTAGCAATTGCTGCATTGCTTGGAGCAGAAGAGTACGGATTTGCAACTGCACCGCTGGTAACCATGGGATGCGTGATGATGCGTGTATGTAATCTGGATACCTGCCCTGCCGGAATCGCAACACAGAATCCGGAGCTTCGGAAACGTTTCGCGGGAAAACCGGAATATGTAGAAAACTTCATGCGGTTTATTGCAGAAGAATTAAGAGAAATCATGGCGAAGTTAGGCTGCCGTACCATTGATGAAATGGTAGGAAGAAGTGACCTTCTCCGGGTAAGAGAGGATTTGACAGACCGGGAAAAAGAAATCGACCTTTCCAAGATTTTGAATAACCCGTTTGCAGGACCAAAGGAGAAAGTTACATTTGATCCAAAACATGTATACGATTTCGAACTGGAGAAGACTAAGGACGAAACTGTACTGTTAAAACAGCTTTCTTCCGCACTGGATAAGAAACAGAAGAGAAGCATTGATGTAGAAGTAAGCAATACAGACCGTTCCTTTGGTACCATCTTTGGTTCCGAGATTACAAAGAAATATGACGATACTTTAGAGGAAGATACCTTTATCGTAAAATGTACCGGTGCCGGCGGACAGAGCTTTGGCGCATTCATTCCAAAGGGACTTACCTTAGAACTGGTAGGAGATTCCAACGATTACTTCGGAAAAGGACTTTCCGGTGGAAAACTGGTTGTCTACGCTCCGGCAGGTGTGAAATATAAGAAGGATGAAAATATCATCATCGGTAACGTAGCACTTTACGGTGCAACCAGTGGTAAAGCATTTATCAGTGGTGTGGCAGGAGAACGTTTCTGCGTACGAAATTCCGGAGCTTCTGCAGTAGTAGAAGGTGTCGGTGACCATGGATGTGAATACATGACCGGTGGCCGTGTGGTTATCCTTGGTAAGACTGGTAAAAACTTTGCAGCTGGAATGAGCGGTGGTATCGCTTATGTATTAGATGAGGACAACGACCTTTATACCAGAATCAATAAGGAAATGGTATTCTCAGAAGAAGTCGGAAACAAATATGATGTTATGGAATTAAAAGATATGATTAAAGAACACGTAGCTTTGACCAATTCTGAAAAGGGAAAAGAAATCTTAGATAACTTCAGTGAGTATCTGCCGAAGTTCAAGAAAGTAATTCCATACGATTATAACCGTATGTTAATGGCAATTGTTCAGATGGAAGAAAAAGGATTGTCTTCCGAACAGGCACAGATTGAAGCATTTTATGCGAATACAAGAAATTAAGGAGGGGACGCAAAATGGGAAAACCAACAGGATTTATGGAATATGACAGAGAGAATGCAGCAGCGGTTGCACCAAAGGAGCGTATCAAGAACTTTAACGAGTTCCATACCCCTCTCTCAAAAGAGAAACAAAGAGTACAGGCAGCACGTTGTATGAACTGCGGCGTTCCGTTCTGCCAGGCTGGTATGAATATCATGGGAATGACCAGCGGATGTCCGCTGCATAACCTGGTACCGGAGTGGAATGACCTTTTGTATACCAACAACTGGGAGCAGGCATATAACCGTCTGACCAAGACCAACAACTTCCCGGAATTTACCTCAAGAGTATGTCCGGCACTTTGTGAAGCAGCCTGTACCTGTGGACACTGGGAAGACCCGGTAACCTGTAAGGCAAATGAGCATGGAATCATTGAAAATGCTTATGAAAAAGGATATGCTGCAGCAAAACCTCCAAGAGTCCGTACCGGAAAGAAGGTTGCAATCATCGGTTCCGGTCCTGCAGGACTTGCCGCAGCAGACCAGTTAAATAAGCGTGGGCATCAGGTGACGGTGTTTGAACGTGACGACCGTGTCGGCGGACTTCTGATGTATGGTATTCCGAATATGAAGCTCGAAAAGCAGATCATTGACCGTAAGATCAATGTTATGAAAGAAGAGGGCGTGAAGTTTATCACAGGCTGTAATGTCGGTGTGGATGTCAAGAGTGCAGAGCTGTTAAAAGAGTATGACAGAGTCATCCTCTGCTGTGGAGCAAAGCATGCGCGTGATATCAAGGCAGCAGGTCGTGATGCAAAGGGCATTTACTTTGCAGTGGATTTCTTAAAGGCAACCACAAAGAGTCTTTTAGATTCCGACCTGAAAGATAACAATTATATTTCTGCAAAGGGCAAAAAAGTGGTCATCATCGGTGGCGGTGATACCGGAAATGACTGTGTGGGAACGGCTATCCGTCAGGGTGCAAAGTCTGTAACCCAGCTGGAGATGATGCCATGTCCACCGGCAGAGCGGGCAGCAAATAACCCATGGCCGGAGTGGCCGAAGGTGTTAAAGACCGACTATGGCCAGGAAGAAGCGATTGCATGTTTCGGTACAGATCCACGAATCTATCAGACAACCGTAAAGGAATTCCATAAGGATAAGAACGGCAAGTTGAATGGTCTGACAATCGTCAGACTTGAGAGCAAGGTGGATGAGAAGACCGGACGCAGAAATATGGTGGAAGTTTCTGGTTCCGAGAAGAAGATTCCGGCAGAACTTGTACTGATCGCTGCAGGATTCCTTGGAACAGAGGAATACATTGCAAAGGCATTCGGTGTAGAGCTGAACCAGAGAACAAATGTAGCTACAGAGCCTGGAACATATGCAACAAATGTAAAGAACGTATTTGTTGCGGGAGATATGCACAGAGGACAGTCACTGGTTGTCTGGGCAATTCGTGAGGGCCGTGAGGTGGCACATGACGTGGATGCAAGTCTGATGGGATATTCTTATCTTTCTGTACAGTAATGAAAATTACAATATAATGATAGAAGAAAGTCGTCTGACTATGGTGCACCGGAGGGTGAGCTGTGGCAGGCGGCTTTTTCGTGGTTGACACATTCTGCTTTTGGGGCATAAAATAACCCTTGTGACAAAAAGAGCGAGAAGAAAACAGCGAAAGGACATAAAGAGAATGAGCAGGAAAGCAGTATTTTTTGATATTGATGGAACATTGTGGGACGAGCATTTTGTGATACCGGAGAGCACAAAGGAAGCAATCCGGAAGCTGCGGGAAAATGGACATCTGGCATTTCTCTGCAGCGGAAGAACCAGAGCATTTATTCAGGATGAAAGATTGCTGACACTGGGATTCGACGGAATTGTGGCAGGCTGCGGTACCTGGATAGAGATGGATGGAAAAACACTTTTTTATAAAAAATTAGAACAGGAATTGATAGAGGATACCATACATATATTAAAAGAGTATGGAATTCCTACGGTATATGAGGGAAGCCGGAATTTGTATATGGATCTGGAAGAATTTGAAGAAGACCCTTATGGCTTGAGACTAAAAGAGACATTGGGAGAGGATTTGCTGCCGGTAACGGGAAATGAAGCAATTATGGAAATCAGTAAGTTTTCCTGCTCCACACCGGATGATGCTTATCTTAAGGTACTTTCCCATCTGGAAGAGAATTTCACACCGCTGGTGCATGATGCGGCATGCGCAGAGTTTGTTCCAAAAGGATTTTCCAAAGCGTCCGGCATCGAAAAAACCTGTGAGCTTCTTGGTATTGAGAAAGAAGATACCTATGCATTTGGAGACAGTATCAATGATGTGGAAATGTTAAAGCATGTGCAGCATGGAATTGCCATGGGAAATGGTACCAAAGCAGCAAAAGAAGCAGCGGATTATATCACAGCACCATTGCACGAAGACGGCATTTATAAGGGATTGGAGCATTTTGGACTGATTTCATAAACAAATCTAAAAAAAGTATTAAATCGTTACAAAATGCAGAAAGTGAGAAAACGAGAGGAAAAACGAGATATTAAGAGTAAATGTAAGGAAACGAGAGAAAAATAAAAAATGGTCAGGCTTGCGAAAAAGAGACGCAGAAACTATTATATGACTATCAGTTAGCACTCGGTTTGAATGAGTGCTAATAAAAAAGAAAGAAAACAAAGAGACCGAATCAAGGAGGCAATGAATCATGAAATTAGTACCATTATCAGACAGAGTTGTATTAAAACAGTTAAAAGCAGAGGAAAAAACCAAATCCGGAATTATCTTAGCAAGTGCTGCACAGGAGAAACCACAGGAAGCA
>ENA-OPBE01001826-OPBE01001826.1-human-gut-metagenome-genome-assembly--contig:-NODE-1826-length-17362-cov-3.738718_pt1 | contig 17362 bp, 15 predicted proteins | sample MGYA00241066_ERZ501448 | MGnify/ENA primary metagenome ERZ501448 (study PRJEB25962, sample SAMEA2042585) | human gut metagenome | biome: human gut; feature: human-associated habitat; material: faeces...
TAACAAGTTCACCCAACTTACGCTGTTCCCAAGTATCTACAAACATGTCCATCATACATACCCACTTATCATATAAAATACAGTATTTCCAAAGTAAAAGTTTTTTTTTTGCTCTTGCTTGTAATTTCTATGTTACTAATTCGATAATAATTATAATCATTCATCGACATATAAAACCATTTTGAAAGGAGTGCTTACATATGCAAACAACAGTTAATAAAAGTAACATGTTATTTTGCGATTACTATAAACAGTGGATTTCTGTCTATAAGGAAGGAGCCATCAGACCGGTAACCATGAATAAATATAATATGGCTCATAATTGGTTAATCAAATTAATACCTGACCTTATCATAAGTGATCTTGATCGCATTACATATCAAAAACTGCTAAATGATTATGCAGCTGAACACGAGCGACAAACAACAATGGATTTTCATCATCATCTGAAATGCGCAATTCTAGACGCTGTGGATGAAGGTCTTATTTTACATGATCCAACAAGAAAGGCTATCATTAAAGGCAAGCCGCCTCGCGAGAAAAAGCCAAAATATTTGAACCAATATGAACTACATAAATTATTAGATGACCTTAATCTTTCAGAAGAGATCAACCTAGATTGGCTTATTCTGTTGATTGCTAAAACAGGTATGCGATTTTCTGAAGCCTTGGCGCTTACGCCAAAAGATTTTGATTTAAGCCGACAATTACTTTCTGTATCAAAAACCTGGGATTATAAAGGAGAAGGTGGGTTCTTACCCACAAAAAACGAATCCTCTGTAAGAAAAATCCCCTTAGATTGGCAGACGGTAATTCAATTTGCCGAATTAATCAAACATCTTCCAGAAGATAAACCAATTTTTGTGAAGAAAAAAATTTATAACTCTACAGTAAACCATTTGCTTGCTAGACATTGCCGCAACGCAGCAGTACCTATAATATCAGTTCATGGATTACGACACACTCATGCATCACTCTTGCTCTTTGCTGGGGTATCTATTGCAAGTGTTGCCCGAAGACTAGGTCATTCAAACATCACCACTACACAAAAGACCTATCTTCACATCATCCAAGAGCTCGAGAGTAAGGATATAGATATCATTATGAGATCATTATCTAACCTTAATTCATAAAGATTCATTTATATGTCGATGATGGATAAAATAAAGCTTGCAGCCTTTTTAAAATTACTGCAAGCTTTATCTAAAACATGCTTCCTGATATTCTGTTAAATACCCAGCAATTTAAATTGCTCCTCAATCTGTTTTTCTAACTCTTCTATCTCTTTCCGATCTTGAGCCAGCAGATTTCTAACCTCATTTATATCAATTTCCTCTTCTTCCTCAGTAGTATCTACATAACGAGGAATATTTAGATTATACTCATTCTGACGGATTTCCTCAATACTTGCTAAATGAGCATATTTAGGAATATCCTTCCTTTCTCGATATGCTGAAATAATTTTTTCAATGTTCTCAGCAGACAGTTTATTTTGATTTTTACCTTTTTCAAAATCGTTAGAAGCATCAATAAACAAAATATCCTTGGTACTGCGTTTTTTCTTCAGCACCATAACTATAGTAGGAATGCCCGTACCATAAAAAAGATTTGAAGGTAAACCGATAACAGCATAAATGCGATTTCCACATCGATGTTCAATCAAATTCTTCCGTATAACGCCCTCTGCTGCTCCTCTGAAAAGCACTCCATGCGGAAGAACAATTGCCATGGTTCCCTCTTCACTAAGATGATATAATCCATGAAGAACAAAAGCATAATCTGCCTTTGTTTTCGGGGCAAGCTTTCCTCCATAATCCTTAAACCTTCGATCTTTCAGTTTTGATTCACAATTATCCCAATGTGCCGAGTATGGTGGATTTGCAACAACTGCATCAAATGAGCATCTAGGCTGATCAATTCCCTTTGCGTCCAAGCCATCAGGCCAATCACTCTCTAATGTATCAGCATTAGATAAATTCATATTCTGATATGCCACCCCGTGCATCATCAAATTCATTCGAGCCAAGTTATATGTAGTCGTATTAAGTTCCTGACCATAAAATTTGACAGCTCCCGCATTGCTTCCACCCGGTATCTCATCTTGAACTGTCAAAAGCAAAGACCCCGATCCGCATGTCGGATCATATACACTGAATACACTGTCTGATTCTTCGACATCATCAGTAACAACCTTTGCCAAAATCTTAGACACCTCATGCGGGGTATAAAACTCACCACCTTTTTTGCCGGCAGAGGCAGCAAACTGTCCAATTAAATATTCATAAATCTCACCAAGAATATCTTTACCATCATCAGACCTATATTCAACACCATCAACAAGTTTCACAATACGATTTAATGATTTTGCGCGCTCATTGGTGGATGATCCAAGTCTCGAATCACCAAGATTTATGTCATTGAATACTCCTCTAAAGTCTTTTTCAGCCTCTCTGTTCAACTTTGCATGTTCATCAAAATTAACAAAAATTGTCTGATAATCACTTGGAATCACTTCGCTGTTCTCAATCTTCTGCACAAGAGAAGCCCAAGTATCGTTTGGTTCAATCGCATAGCCAAGTGCTGATGAAATATCTTCAATATAATCATTCAGATCATCCCCACTCGCCTGTTCTTTGTACGCCTCATTTATTGTCTGATTTTTTTCAATGTCAATTACATTTTGAGACACCAAATACTGCTCTTGATGTTCTGATAAATATCTATAAAACATAAATGCCAAAATATAATTTTTATACTCTGAAGCATCCATATTTCCTCTTAACTCGTTAGCCATTGCCCATAATTGGGATGTTATTGTATTTAAATCACTCATTTCGTTATCCTCTCTTTCTTTTTATATAAACATTTGTTGTAGCATGCCTTTTTTTAGTAGTTGCAGGTGATCCAGCTCTCGCTGATGAAGAGTGATGAGGTGGTCAAGGTTTCTAAAATAGAGACCAATTCTTATTTGTTCATCAATTTCCGCTGGTAAAATTATTTTCAAATTTTGTTGAGCTGTGATTCCAATATATGGTCTTGTAGATTGTGCCGCTTTAGTTTTTAACTCAGTTTGGAAATCTAAAGAATTAAAAAAGGAATACAAATACTCTCTGTTTAACCGTTCTTCATTCTTAATTCTATAGTAAGTAACCTGAGGTGTTAACATTGCATATTCCGTCATCAAATTGCTTAAAATAGCAGTCTCGCCAATAGTTGCCTTGTGTGTTAGTAGGACATCGCCATTTCGTGCAAATCCCTTGTCAAGTCTTTCCGCTCTTTCTTTTGTAATATATTTGCATGAATAAATATTTACTTCTCCATTATGAATATCCGATGCCATCAAAAAAGGAATTCCAGAATCTACATACTCATCCGAAGTTGGATGTTTCTCTCCGTGGTTTCCATCTAAAGGTGCTTCCAAAATTCCCTCTTTAACAAGTTCACCCAACTTACGCTGTTCCCAAGGTTCCGTAAAACCTGGGAATCTAATTTTAGGTACATTCTTCTTGTCACTCATATTTTTCCTCCTTTTCAGTTTTCGGCCATCTTATCAGCCAACTTATAAATTGCTTCTCTTAAACCGTTACGATATTTAATTCTAGACAAAGCCTGTACTTCTTCATCTAGAGCCATCGTCTTATACTCTTCACTAGCACTCTTTATAATGTCGCTTATTTCACCAGCATCATCTAAATCTTGTTTGCCATAACGATGCCGACTAAATAATGCACACATTTCTGCACTTGTTATCACATCGGTAATCCCCCACTTCCCTCGAAAATTAAGGAACACCCTGTTAATGCTTATAGTATTTGCAGCACGAATTACCTTTTCACAATCCTTAAGATGTGCCGGATATCGGAAATCCGAACCTTTCGGTGGATATTCACCTTTTCGAATGGCATCCGCAGCATTTAAAATCTTTGTGGCATAAGCACGATCATCCAGTCCATTTGCAAATTGATCAATTTTGTCTTTCGTTTCATCAGCTTCCTGATCATTACCATCATGCACAGCATTTAACAGCTTATTAACCAACTCCGTAAGATAATCATAATCAATCTTAATATCTTTAACATGAGTCATACGAAGTTCAATTTGATATACAGGAATATCTTTTTTCTTTGAAATATAAGCCTTAAGTTCATTTGTAAGAACAGTTGTCAACATTACTTCCTGCTCCGGCGTCATCCCGACTTTTCTAATCAAGTCATCTGGATTATTGTAATCAAATCCTTCATCTGATTTGTTTTCCGGATCATAATCATATTGTTTTAATTTTGCCATTCCTACATTATATTCTCGAAGTCGTTCAATCATATTTTCCTTCTGCTTCTCAGATGGTGGCAACTGAATAAATTCGCATGTCATATCAGACAACTTATTTACTACTGTTTTAACTTCACCTAGAACATCATTAAATTTAGGTGCTGTAATCCCATCATTGACATTTTGCCTTTCTCTTTCTTCATCAGATAAAGTGGCAGAATCTTTGTTAGCGTATATCGCAAGAGCCCCATTCATGAGTTTTTCATTCTCTGCAGGCCAACGATAATTAACTACACGTCCCCATGGTTTTTCCTGCATATCAGCCACTCGGTTTGTCCTCGAGTAAGCCTGTATCAGTCCAGCACTTTTTAATGTTCTGTCAACATATAAGGTATTTAATTCCGGTGCATCAAATCCTGTAAGTAGCTGATCCACAACAATTACTAGATCCAGAAAATTGCCATCACTAGCAGTTTTATTCAACCTAGAAATTACATCTTGTGTATAACCGGAAACATCTCCCATAGTAAAAGCTACACCAAACTCCTTATAATAAGCATCCATTGCTCTATGCAACCCATTATTAGTTACAAGCATACTGTCATTATTTGTATTATTAGCACTAAATGTCACTGCCACCTTAAGCGTAAATAGTCCCTGTTCTTCACGCTCCCGATTCACTCTTTGAAATTCGTCAAAATACATCATTGCCATTGGGGTACTTGCTTTTCCTCCGCCAACATGTGTAGTCAAAAGTGCGTTATACCTTCCATCATTTGATCGATTTTGCCATTTATCATATATATCTTTTACAACCAGTTTTATATGATCTAAGTTTTCGTCATAAAAACTAGGCTCAATCGCATCATCCATGTCCTCCATAGTTAAATTATTAATTTTGTCCTGAATTTTTTCTTCCGACCATTTGGGATATTTTTCCTTATAAAACTCAGGAAGATACTTCTGTTTCATTTCATCTTCCGGAATCGTAGTTTCAAAATCCACCTTAAATCCCAATACATTTCGATCAGCAATTGCTTCCCGAATCGTATAAGCATGAAGCAATGGTCCAAAGATATCCTCCGTTCTCAATCCCTTTGTTGTTTCATCAAACATTGGAGTACCTGTATATCCTACCCATGCTGCATGTTTAAACGCCTTTTGAATGTTTTCAAAAGATTCTCCACCCGTAGAACGATGCGCTTCATCAACAATAAATACAATATTCTTTTCTGGCGTCTTAAAGGATTTCCTCTTAATTAGAGAATCTAGCTTCTGCACAGAAGTAACAATAATTCCATTTGACTTCGATTTCAGTTTACGGCTCAAATCTGTTGTATTATTGGTATCCTGTACAATACCATCAAATTGATCTGTTGCATCTGGATCGTAAGCCCTATAATTCTCATTGGTTTGTTTCGTCAGCTGAATACGGTCAACTACAAAGACAACTTTATCAACTTTAGGCATACGGCTAGATAACCAAGCTGTCTTAAACGAGGTAATCGTCTTTCCTGATCCGGTAGTATGCCAAATATAGCCCACCTTATTGTTTCCAAAATCAAAGTCAACTTTTTTAATCCCCTCTATAACTTCCTGCGTTGCATACACCTGGTATGGACGCATCACCTTTAACGTCTGCTTATTCGGCGTACCATCAAGAATCATATAGTTTGTTGCCATCTGATGCGCCATAGGTATTGACAACATAGAATCTGCAAATTCCTTCCAGTCTCTTACAATACCATTATTACTTCTTCTCTGCCAGTGAAATGCAAAATCCTTATTAAACTTCTCCGAAGTTGTATTTGCCATATATTTTACATTATTTGGCGTCATTGCAATCAGAATCTGTAATACTGAAAAAATGTCGCCATACTGCCCTTCATCAATGTACTGATGCATCTGATTTAAAGCCTCATTAACATCATGAGTGTCTCTTTTTTCTTCAATTTGAATAATAGGAAGTCCATTAATTAAAAGCGTTGTGTCAAAGCGACGATTCATTTTACCATTTATGACCGCTGGACGCTCAATTTGATTTACAACTTGATAAACTGTATCTCCTGCACCAATCTCTTTTTGATCAAATACAGTTAAAAATACATGGCGTCCATCATCAAGATCTATCTCTATCTGAGACACACCATTCAACCCATAAAGAAACTGTCCTGCTTCATACGGAGTGTGTAAATCTGATATGATTTTTTTCACCTGATTGAACTCCGCTTCACTCATAGGATGCTCTAACACATTTTGATTATGTTGCTCCAGTATTGTCTTGAAATTATTCCAAAGTTGAGGGGTTGTTTTGATATCTGGTTCATATTTCCAGAGTTTTGTTTTAACAACTTTGTTTCCTAAACCTGTAGCAGAAAATTCAGGGATTCCTGCTAAACATTCAGGATTAGTAACAGTTCCTGTAGTAATATACTGAATCAACTCCGTCTCAAACATTTGCTCATTCATCCGTCTACCTCCTTAAGTTTTTCTATTGTTAATACTTTCTCCAACTCAGCAGCCCGCTTTTTTAATGCATGTAGCCGTAATTGTTTAAAATAAATATCACCTATGATTTTTTGCTTTTCATAAGAATGCAACTTTGGTAATTCCAATCTTCTTAGCTGTTTTACTGTATGTTTTAAAACTGCCGAACCTTGAAGTTCTTTTAGCCATTGCTTCTTTATAAATTCACTTTCATTCAGTAAATACACTAAATAATTACCATCTATTCTTTCTTGTGGAATCAATTTAGCATAATTTTGTGTATACAAATATCCTTGATGGCTATGCCTAACAATTGTTGCTCTTCCCGAAATCAAGCTAAATAGAATATCGCCCCCTTTTATCAGACTTAAATCATCCAAGGTCGATATAGTCTTCGCTTCCTCGCCACCTAATTCAATCCCAACCAAATCATTCTCCAGCTCTTGTTGCCCGTAAAAGTTGTAGGTAGGCGCCGAATCCAGCAATGACTCCTTTATTCTAAATTGAGGAGTTCCCATTGTAATTGTAATAACATCTTCTATTCTCATTTTGTGCCTTTCCATAATTACATTTTCATGTTGCATCTATATAATACTCTAGAAATCAAAAGTTGTCAACCCATATTTTTGTAATTTTCCAAAATTACAAAAATATGGGTTGATTTCTACTTGGGAACAGCGTAAGCTTGAAGATATTTATGGTTCTATTGGAAATGCATTCGTAGGAACAGCGACTCCGTATTATGTGGAAAGCGGTCATTTTTACCTTGAATCGAATAATATCAAGGATGGACAAATCAATCATAATACAGAAGTTTTCATCAATGATGAGTTTTATGAAAAGCAAAAAGATAAATGGCTTCATACTGGTGACATGGTTATGGTTCAGTCAGGTCATGTTGGTCATGCAGCCGTAATCCCTGAAGAACTCAATAATTCTGCGGCTCATGCATTGATTATGTTCAGAAATCCAAAGAAAGAAATTGAACCATATTTTCTGAATTACCAATATCAGACATTAAAGTCAAAAAAGAAAATCGAGAACATTACGACAGGTAATACCATCAAACATATTCTTGCTTCGGAGATGCAACAGTTTGAGGTAGATATGCCAGAATTGGCGGAACAGAAGAAAATTGCAGAGTATTTCCGTGCCCTCGACCACCTCATCACTCTTCATCAACGTAAGCAAAATGGACGTAATCTTAAATAACTGATTTCCTATAATCCATCTGATAAAATGCAAACTCTGAATATAATCTATGCAAAGCGAAATCAGCTCAAAAGCATTAAAATACTGAATCTCAGAGTTTGTTTAGTTCTCTTTCCCCCTCATCTCCAGCCACATCTTTTTCTTCTGCAGTACCTGTCCTTCCTCAATCTCCGGACGAATGATGGACTTAATCACCTCTTCCTCTGCTCCTGCCTTCAGCAGTTCGCGGATTACTTTTCTTCTCGTCTCGCTCGTCCACTCGAAAGCATAGGTATCAAGCAGTGCGAGTTTATCAAAGTTTTCGATAAACCATGCTTTGCGCTCTTCCGCTTCCCGTTTCATTTCATGATTTACTGCAGACTAGATCATGCCGGCAGTGATCGTCTTTTCCACTTCTGCTCCTTTGACATCTTTTGGCGTGGAATGAATCTTCTTCTCCATCGCATCCAGATCCATCATCATAAAGGAAAAGGCGTCCAGTTCATACAGCCGGATGTTTTCATTTTTCGATTGCTGCTTTTTGAGATATTTCAATGAATCTTCCCCGATAAAGTCACATTCTTCCATCTGCTGTTTCTGTTTTTCTTTATACACCGCCGGGACAAAAGCACCACATTTTCTTGCTTCCAGATATGCTTCATGTTCCCACGGGAACCATTTCTTATCCCGGATTGGATTTTCCCCACGCACAAAAATAATACACTCATCATCCGGCAAAATTTTACTGAAACAGTATTGTGCGGATGTCTTTTCAACTGCCATTTGCCGTGATGTTTATCTAAAACCGAATTAACTGCTTTTCTGCCAACCCCACCTCTGCGATATTTATGCATCACAAAAAGCTCTGACAAACAATAATCTGTTGTTTCTTCAGGCACTTCTGGGTAATCACTTATCATCGCAAAACCAGCTAATTTACCATCAACTTTTATGAAATAGGGATATCTATTCTCTTCCTCAAAATAACAATCTAGGTATTCATATCCGTAGTTCCCCTCAACATTCACATCTGTCTTTTCCCACTGAGAAAATTCATAAAGATATTTTTCTATTAGATTTAATAATACTTCTTTTTCTTCTTCTTTAATTTCTACAATTTCTACTTCCATCTTCTCATCTCCGTAAACTTCCGATTTGCGATTACATAATCTGAGAGTTGTCTGTTATTAAATACCTGCGGCAAATTGCTTCCCCATTACAGAAATCACACATAACCTACAGCCCCTCTCATATTCTGCTGCATCCGGTGCCATTAGATCATTTGAAATATAATGAACTATCTCTTTCATCTGCTCTAATACCTGCCTTGTTACCCTTACATCATATTCATTCATGCACTATATCTCCGACTTTAATTGATTAAAAGCCTCATCAACAGATACGAATCGTTCTTTTTTACCTGTGCAAGCCCGGTCTGCATCATCGTATCAAATTCAGCTTGTGTTATAGAATCTCTTGCAACAAGTTTATCCGGAATATCAAGTGAAAATGGTACTCCATCACGCATAATAACCTGTCTGTAAGTCATATCTATGAATACAGATACAGGAATTCCAAGTCTGTCAAGAATTGCCTCTGCCTGCTGTTGTATGATAGATATTGCATCTTTGTTCATTGCAACCACCATTTTGATACAAAGAAACGATTGCACCCCCTAATGCACTCCCTAAATACAGGAGATGCATCACCCTCCATCCGGGCATTGGATCAGGCTACTCTTCATTTTATGGACAATTGCAGAGTAGTCTTTTCTTTCACGAAAAAAGAGATATCAATGCGCCAGGGTCAATATCTCTTCCTTTTTTTATAATTCAATTATCAGGTTCACGGTCTTTCCCTCTCACAAGCTGTGCTTTCTCCGATCTTTTCCTGTCACGATGTAGTATTGCTTCTTGTTTTCATACATTTCCACATCTGCGGCTTTCAGAAGCGACTCAAAATCCGTGTCCTTTGTGCCGCTTATCGTCGTACCGAGGGACGCGGTAGCACCCAGTTGGCTTTTTGCCGTTTCCAGTAGTTTCTGAAACGCCGGATGTGTGATGTTTGGCAGAACCGCAATGAACTCATCTCCGCCAAGCCGATACACATGACGCTTTCCGAACACAGATTTCAGCGTCTGTGCGGCCTGCACAATGAATTTATCACCGGCGTCATGTCCCTTTTGGTCATTTATTTCCTTTAGGCCATTTAGGTCGCACATGACAACCGCCAGGGGAAAGTACTTCTCCAGCTTTTCTGTGTACGCCCAATCCAGTGCTTTTCTGTTTTTACAATCTGTGAGCTGGTCATATAATGCACTGTGCTCCAGTACATCTGCATTATTGCGCAGTCTTATCATAAAAGAGATCATAAACTCGATCATATCTATCAGATTCGAGATCTCATGCAGTTTCTCTTCGGGAGGATTGTCCACACCGTAGAATCCGACCATCTTGCCGTTGATTTTGATTGGCGCTGTCACAAGGGTATTGACACCTTGAGGTTTCAGCCGTTCATAGATGGCTTCGCTTGTTTTTTTGCATTCTTCAATGTCATGGATGATGACATTGTTGGATTCTTGATATTGTGCAAACCATGTTTCAATGATGCCTTCATACGGCACATCCTGCAAGTTATCTTTTTCTTTGGGTACGCCCGCTTTGCACTACTCGTAGGTGTTGTCAAACGTTCCGCGGTCATTCTGTTCAAAGATGTACGCTCGATCGGCGGTCACACGCTGTCCAATATACTCCACCAGTTGATTCAGTACTTTGTCCGGATTTTCTTCTGAAGCGGCATACCGAACCATGTCCGTGAGGAATCTCTCGTAATTCAGGATTCGTTCCTGCGATTTGCGCTTGCTGACTTCCAACGTTTCCATTTCCTTATGGTACAGGATTCTCTGGAGCTTTCTTCGCATCATCGTGGCAGTCAGAAGCATACTCAGCACCCCGTACAGAATAACATCCACTAGGTTTTTGGATAGAATTGGGTTGTGCTGCGCAAAGAAAGCAAGTCCGATATAGAGCAGCATGCTGCTCAGAATCAGCCCGTTCATGACCGCCGTTCTGGCGGTAAACAGCAGCGGCGCTGCCACCATGAACACAATGTAGTTGACAGTGAACTCCTCCGGTGTAATCAGCGTTCCCGTAATAATGCCGAACAGCAGCAGCGCGGCAAAAAAGCTGTATACAACCAGTTTTTTCCCCAAGAAGCTTCTAAGTTGACAACGAGAAATACAAAAATAGATCAAAGAAAGGAACGTATAAACCAGATACACCCATTTAAATTTTCCGATACTCAGAGAAAACACACTCACCAGCGTTATGACTCCAAAGGCAACAAGCGCCACAACAGAATACAGCCGCATGGCTTTCCAGTTTTCTTCCCATACATCCTGTTTTACTTTCTCATAATCACCACAACGAAACATAAACAACGAAACAATTTGATTCATACGTTTTTTCTCTCCTAACTCTGTTCAATTACCGCTTTGCCCGTCTCATAAGGAGCACAGATTCAACGGTACTTTCATTGTCCCAATCAAGTTCATATAATTCCTGTTCATTGAAAAATACAGGAAAACGGAGCTTGTGACTTCTTAAAATCCTGCCATCCTCTTGTTCTGCTTCATAGATATTTCCTTCCTCGAGGAAGCTCTTCATAAATATCTTCTTCTCCATATCTGTAAATCTGCCGTACAGATTATCGAAGAATAGCTGGTCTTCCAAAGAAATGTCTGCTGACAGCATACAAGGCTCTGCTAATCTTGTATCTTCCTCAAGTGGATAGTTATCTTCTACTACTTTAATTAATAGCGAATCGCATCTTCGCCTTTTAATTGTTTTTTATTTGCATACATGGCTGCATCTGCAATAGAACATATATGTTCAAAATCCTCGTCTGCATCCGGCGTGGCAAAACCAATAGCGCAGCAATAAAGAGTCTTAGAAAGCTCCCTCCGCATATGATCGATCAGAGCAGGGACATCATCTTTTGAAACCCGTGAACATAAGATCATAAACTCATCACCACCGGTTCGATACAGGTGGCATCCCCTCGGCAGTATATTTTGAATGCACGCTACAATCGTACACAAAGCCGTATCCCCGGCCGCATGGCCATTCTCGTCATTGAATCTCTTCAGATCATTTAAATCAATGGAAATTACCGCTGTCAGACATTTGCTCTTCATCAAATGATCCGCATCCAGATAAAAATACCGACGGTTGAGCGCACGCGTAAGTGGATCCCGCTTGAACTGCTGTGTCGTCAAATACATATAATAAAATGCAACACCCACAGCTCCCGTGGTATTGATGAGTCCGTCATAATGGAAAAACGCCTCCAGAATGGCAGCTATCGTGTTCGTCACCGCAATGAAAATTGCGATCAGCGATTCGTATGTATGCTCCATCTTATATAACTTATTAGTCAGGATAACCAACAGAATCAAATAAAAACCGGAGGCAACAAATGCCGAATATCCAAGTGGCCCCCGCACAAATTCATTCTTATCCGAGTATGAAAAACAAACACCTGAAAATAACGCAGTGGAAGCGATCAACATATTCAGAATTCCCGGAAGCGCAATAAATTTCTTAAACTTTTGCGACACTCTGTTACCACAGGAAAGAATGATCACAAAGCATATATTGGTTGGTCTAAGCGCATACCCAATAATAGATACTGCCACACGCAGCATTGTCGGATACGGAAGTGTCGCACACCAGTATTCTATACTGTCAACGATAACCAGACACAGTACTGTGCTTATCGCAATGGAAAACAACCGAATTACCTTTCTCTGAAATACAGGATTTACATTGACGAAAATCAACATAAAAAAGGATATTAAGATCGTCGCAAAATTCAACTGTAAAAAATAATGAAGCATAAACTCCTCACCCCTTTTCTATCTGTAAATATACAAATTACACATTATTATAACACAGAAAAGGGAGAATGTCTTTATAGGGACGTTCCTTTTGTCATAGAAAGATGCCGTTATGGATCCATCCTTCTGATAAGACCATAAAATAAGGCAGCCCCACATAGCTGAGTCTGCCTTACTCTCTTTATTTAACGTTGATGCCACTGGCATATTGCTGCAGAAACTGTTTCTTTCCACATGGTCTTCCAAAATAATATCCCTGCAGATAATCAACCTTCATTTCTTTCATTTTCAGAAGCCATTCTTTTTCCTCGATGCCTTCTGCGCATATCCTGACGTTAATACTATGTACCATGGGGATGATATTTTTATATAATTCATAATCCCTGTCACTGTTCATCGCCTTGGCAGTAAAATCCCTATCCATTTTCACGTAACTTGGATTCATATCACGGATACAATGAAGATTCGAATATCCTGTTCCAAAATCATCGATCACAAAGGGAATCCCGTTCTTGTCCAGAGTTTTACGGAATTTACAGAACGAAGGTGTCATATCCATAAATCCGCTTTCTGTCATTTCAACACATAAGCATTCCGGCTGTAATGAATATTTTTGAATTGCATCCAGAATATCCCGCTCCACATTGCCTTGCAGGATCTGAACATAGGATACATTTACATTCATCCGGAAGTCAGGAATATATTTCTGCATTTCACAGCACATTGCTGCAGCTTCGTTCAAAATATATCTTCCAGCGGGAATGATCAATCCGGTCTCTTCCAATAATGGGATAAACTCCATCGGTGAAACAAACTCCCGCCCTTCTTCCGTTATCATGGAAAAACGCATCAGTGCCTCTGCTCCAATGATCTGTTCGGACTGACAGTCCACGATCGGCTGGTAGTATACTTCAAATCCATCATAATGGTTCACAATAGCATTACGAAGTGTTGCTATGATTCTTCCTTTTCGTAAAAAGACCTCATAGTCATCCTGGTCAAAAATATAGAATCCATTTTTACCCATGCTTTTTGCCTGTTTCAAGGCAAATTCAAACTTTTTGCGGCATTCTTCGGTTCCCTCACAAAATGTTGCTGCATCTATAACACCAATAGAAATAGAAAATATAGCTTCATAATTTTCGGCTACTATGAAATTATGAAGTTTATCTGTAATCTTTTCTTTCAGTGCCACAGCGTCTTCTGCGGAGGAAGCTTCCAGATCCACGATCACATACTGATCCGCTACCAGATGGTAAATTCTCTGCTTGTCTGAAAGGCATTCCTTCATACAGCCGGCTACGCTTTTCAGGATATAATTACCATAATCAGCTCCCCTGGAGCTATTGATCGCTCCAAAATCATCAATTCCTACATGCATAAAAAATCCCTTGGTAATGGGTTCTTTTTGTGCACGCAGGTAAGCAAGGAATTCCGGACCGCCAAGCAGTCCTGTAACATTATCGGCTCTTCTCTTGTTGCCGGTCTCATTCAGACACCCGACCAGATACTCTGCCTTTCCCTGCTGATCAACGATCACGATACCACGGCAGTTAATCCAGACCGGCATACCTTCTTTATCAAGCCACCTGTAATGAAGATTATGTACATTTTCTCTTCCTTCGCATATATCCGCAAGATGCTTTGCAAGCATCCTGCGGTCTTCCTCATATACTACCTTCATAACTTCATTTGCAGCATCTGTCAGAACATTTTTCGACATATTAAACCGTTTCACAGCTGACTGTGAAATCTCAAAGATATTATTCTGCAGATCAAATATATACAGGTAATCATCCATACATTCTGTAATGATCTGAAATAAGATTTCTGCTGTCTGCTCTCCAAACACTTTAAATATATCATTAATCACAACAAGAACCTTCCTTCCGACAACTTCACTCTATTCCTGCCATTTTCTAGAATAGCTTAAAGATATTCACACGGTCATGCATCTTGGCTGCTCCCTCTGCCAGATTAATACTGATCGCAGTATTCTCTTCGGAGGATGCAGCATTGCCCTGTACTACGCCGGACAGCTGTTCAATTCCCTGACCGATCTGCTCCAAGGACTCTGCCTGGGAGTTGGCTTTCTCCATGGTGTTCTCTGCAAGCTCTGCAAAGGACTCCATATCTGCAATGATCTGATTGAATGCGTCTGCTGTTGTTCTTGTAATCGTATTGCCCTTTTCGATTTCCACTAAGGTCTTATCGATCAGATCTCTTGTATTTACAGCAGATTTTGCACTGTCTGCTGCCAGCTTGCCGATCTGATCTGCCACTACTGCAAATCCTCTTCCTGCTTCTCCTGCTCTGGCAGCTTCAATGGAAGCATTCAGGGATAACAGGTTGGTCTGGGATGCAATATCCTCGATATCTGTGATAATATTACCGATCTCCTTGGAGATTTCTGTAATGTGCTCCATTTCCTTGAGCAGATCGTTCATTTTTTCTTTTTCTTCGTTCGCTTTATTTGCAGAGGCTTTTACACGTGCAGATGCGCTCTGTGTTTCCTTCGCTGTATCTGCCGCCAGATCCACGACCGTATCAATGGTGGCATTCAATTCCTCGATGACTCCTGCCTGCTCTGTTGCACCGTCCGCCAGGGATTTTGATGCATTTTCCACCTCGGATGAATTCGATGATACCTGTTCTGCCAGATTGCTGATCTCGGTCAGGGTACTGTTAAACCGTTTCAGAATATACAGCAGTGATGTCTTCAATTCCGAGAAATCGCCTAGGAAATCTGTAATATCATCACCATTTCTGGTCAGGTCACCCTGCGCTATTGCCTTTACCTCCACAGAGATCTCGCTGACATAATCTGCCAGAATACCCATGGCTTCTTTCAGATTCCTGATGGTACCACCCAGCTCATCCTCAGACTCATAGGTAAGCATTTCTACGTTGGACAGTTCGCCCTTGCGCAGGCTGGCAACTGCTGCCTCTATCTGTTCTACCGGCTCTGTAATGGAATTGGTAATGATCCTTCCGATCAGTGTTGTCACTACAGCAATCGCAAGACCTGCTGCCACAATCACGACAAATATGATGATGGTGCATACATTGGCCATGGTCTTTGCCCGGTCTAATTCTACCTGGAACTCGTCACGTAATATAGTTAATTTTTCAGCAAAAGCTTTATATTCTTCATACACCTCTCCGGTCATCAGCTTCGATGCTTCCTGCTGTTTACCCTCACGGCTCAACTTCAGGATTTCATCTGAAGCAGTTCTGTATGTTTCCCATGCAGCGCTTGCTGCTTTGTAATCATCCTGTCCTTTTTGAGCATCACTGTCTGCGGACATGATTGCATCCAGATTCACACTGGTATCCTGGATCTGACTCTCCAGCTTCTGGATTTCTTCTTCGCAGGAGTTCATGACTGCGTCATCTGATTCTACCAGATGCTGATACTGTTTGATTCTGTATTTCGCAGTCATTGTCTCTAAATCCTGCAGATATTCCAATGACGGAGACCAGACCTCCGTGATCTTCTCTATATTTGAACGGATCACTAATGTCGAGATCAGTGCCACCAACACTAAAAAGAATGTCATAACAAGCACTGTCATTCGATATAATTTTAATTTTCCTGCAACCTTTAAGTTAGCTATATGCTTTTTGATCTTTTCCATGATAGTTTTCCCTTCCTTTGTAAATTTTCAATTCAACTTCTATGTGCTTAAACGTGCATATTATAGCACAGTTGATTGGAAAAATCTATTAAAAAATATAATTTTTTTTACCAAATATTAGTGATTCTATTGCAATAAACTGGTGAAAATTGATCAATTCTATCTTACATATGATCTTTTTCGGTTATTTTACGAATAACACGGCATGGGTTTCCGGCCGCCAGACTATAGGGAGGAATATCTCTCGTCACAACACTTCCTGCTCCTATGACACATCCCTCCCCTATGGTTACACCACCACAAACAACCACATTGGATGCCAGCCAGCAATTATCTTTTATAGTGATCGGCTTCGCATACTCAAGAGTATAAAGGCTGCCATCTTCTCTTTTCCTGACATTACGCTCCTCAGGCAATAATGGATGCATAGGAGTTGCCAATGTAACATTAGGACCGATCATCACATTATCCCCTATATGTATTTCACCTACGTCTAAGCATGTGAAATTAAAATTAGCAGAGCTATATTTTCCGAAGTAAGTATGACATCCATAATCAAAATAGACCGGTGCCTGCAAATACGGAAGCTCTTCTGTTGCCGGCAATAATTCCCGCAATATCTGTGTCTGCACCTCTTGCTGATCCTCATCTGTCAAATTATATCTTCTTGCTAATTTACGTGCATGCAAACGTAATTGTTCCAATTCGTTATCCGATGAATCATACAACTCTCCGCTTAACATTTTTTCTCTTTCCGTCATTTCCGATAGCCTCCTGATCTCGTTTTTTATATTGTTATGTTCTCTGTTCAAAGTCTCGCATTATCTTGCTGTGATAAAGTCTTTTTTGATGTCAAGAAACGCTTTCATGTCTTCCAGGA
>ENA-OPBE01001828-OPBE01001828.1-human-gut-metagenome-genome-assembly--contig:-NODE-1828-length-17354-cov-1.840973_pt1 | contig 17354 bp, 9 predicted proteins | sample MGYA00241066_ERZ501448 | MGnify/ENA primary metagenome ERZ501448 (study PRJEB25962, sample SAMEA2042585) | human gut metagenome | biome: human gut; feature: human-associated habitat; material: faeces...
AAGTTTTGAAACTGAATCCGGAACATCTCTATGCAACCGTATTTGAAGGAAGTCCTGAAGAAGGATTGAGCCGTGACGACGAAGCTGCTTCCTATTGGGAACAGTTCTTGCCGAAAGATCACATCATCAACGGTAACAAACACGACAACTTCTGGGAAATGGGTGATACAGGACCTTGCGGACCTTGTTCCGAAATCCATATCGACCTCCGTCCTGCTGAAGAACGTGCCAAGATCTCCGGTCGCGACCTCGTGAACCACGATCACCCGCAGGTAATTGAAATCTGGAACCTCGTGTTCATGCAATACAACCGCAAAGCAGACGGCAGTCTTGAGCCGCTTCCTGCCAAGGTTATTGATACCGGTATGGGATTCGAACGTCTTTGTATGGCTCTGCAAGGCAAAACATCCAACTACGACACAGACGTATTCCAGCCAATGCTGAAAGCTATTGCAGCAATGTCGGGTACAGAATATGGAAAAGACAAGCAGCAAGATATTGCTATGCGTGTAATTGCCGACCATATCCGTACCATTGCATTCTCAATCACAGATGGCCAGTTGCCGTCTAATGCAAAGGCAGGTTATGTGATCCGCCGTATCCTTCGCCGTGCTGTCCGTTACGGATATACTTTCCTCGGACAGAAACAGGCATTTATGTATAAGTTGCTTCCTGTATTGATTGATAACATGGGAGAGGCTTATCCTGAACTAGTTGCACAAAAGACACTGATTGAAAAAGTAATCAAGGAAGAAGAAGAATCATTCCTCCGCACTTTGGAAACTGGTATCCGTCTATTGGATAAGACAATGGAAGATACCAAAGCCAATGGAAAAACTGAAATCAGCGGTAAAGATGCCTTTACTTTATATGATACATTCGGTTTCCCGCTCGACTTGACAGAGCTGATTCTCCGTGAAAACGGAATGACTGTCAACATTGAAGAGTTCAATGAAGAAATGCAGCAACAGAAACAGCGTGCACGTAATGCTGCCGCCATCGAAACTGGTGACTGGATTGTACTGAAAGAAGGAACTACTGAATTCGTTGGTTACGATTACACTGAATACGAGGCTTCTATCCTTCGTTACCGTCAGATCAAACAAAAGAACCAGACATTGTATCAGATTGTACTCGACTATACTCCGTTCTATGCAGAAAGTGGTGGTCAGGTAGGTGATACAGGTGTATTGGTGAGCGAGTTCGAGACGATTGAAGTGGTCGACACAAAGAAAGAGAATAATCTTCCGATACATATTACCAAAAAGCTACCCGAACATCCGGAAGCTCCGATGATGGCTTGTGTAGATACCGACAAACGTGCTGCCTGTGCAGCCAATCACTCGGCGACCCATTTGCTGGATGCTGCTTTGCGTGAAGTATTGGGTGAACACATCGAACAGAAAGGTTCATTGGTTACACCGGATTCATTGCGTTTCGACTTCTCTCACTTCCAGAAAGTAACCGATGAAGAAATCCGTAAAGTTGAACATATCGTCAATGCAAGAATCCGCGCTAATATCCCATTGAAAGAATATCGCAATATTCCTATCGAGGAAGCTAAGGAGTTGGGAGCTATCGCTCTCTTTGGTGAAAAGTATGGCGACAGAGTTCGTGTGATCCAATTCGGTACTTCTATCGAGTTCTGCGGTGGTACACACGTAGCTGCAACCGGAAATATCGGTATGGTAAAAATCATCTCCGAAAGTTCTGTTGCTGCCGGCATTCGCCGTATTGAAGCTTATACCGGAGCACGCGTGGAAGAAATGCTGGATACAATACAAGATACACTTAGCGACTTGAAGGCTCTCTTCAACAATGCTCCTGACTTGAGCATTGCAATCCGCAAATATCTGGATGAAAATGCAGGATTGAAGAAGCAGGTAGAAGACTTCATGAAAGAGAAAGAAGCAGCTCTGAAGGAAAGACTACTGAAAAATGTACAAGAAATCCACGGTATCAAAGTAATCAAGTTCTGCTCTCCACTACCGGCAGAAGTAGTGAAGAATATCGCTTTCCAACTTCGGGGTGAAATCACAGAAAACTTGTTCTTCGTAGCCGGAAGTACAGACAACGGCAAACCGATGCTGACAGTAATGCTTAGCGATAATTTGGTTGCTGGTGGTCTGAAAGCTGGTAATCTGGTAAAAGAGGCTGCCAAACTGATTCAAGGTGGCGGCGGTGGCCAACCTCACTTCGCTACTGCAGGAGGTAAAAATGCTGATGGACTACCGGCAGCAGTTGAAAAAGTACTGGAGCTGGCAGGAATCTAAGAATAAATAAAAGAGGCTGCCTAACAAGCCCCTCAAAAAAGAAATCACCCCTATCAGAGTTTGTTCTGATAGGGGTGAAATCGTTAAAAAGAGACTTATAGACAACCTCTTTTACGTAAAGACTTAAAATTAGACGCGTCTGAATAAATACATAAGAAACTCCCTATTAATGTAGAAAAAAAATAGTGACGGTATATGCACAGGATAGTGACGGTATCGCTGGCATATAGCGTCACTATTTTACAGAAGGGAATTCACCAACAACAATTTCGGCTTGAATCCCCTTTTGAATCCTCTATAAAAGCATCGGGAAAGGATACTTCCGACCCTCCCCAAAACCAAACAAACCCGGTAAGAAATAGAAGTCTATTTGTCTCTTTCTAAAAATATTAGCTTATAATTTAGGCTTGTCACAGTTTTTTTCTACCTTTGTGACCAGATTAATTATTTTTCTTATCCTTCAAATAAATAAAATAAGTAATCACTAATACCTAAAGAATGATGAGAACACCTGCTTATCTATGCCTGCTGTTAACCTGCATGCTCATTTCTTGTACCCCTACGCAAGAAAAACACGAAATTGATTACACATCTTATGTAAATCCATTTATCGGAACAGACTTCACTGGAAATACTTATCCTGGTGCCCAAGCTCCTTTCGGCATGGTGCAACTTAGCCCGGACAACGGACTCCCCGGATGGGACCGTATCTCCGGTTATTTCTATCCGGACAGTACGATTGCCGGTTTCAGCCACACACATCTTTCCGGCACTGGAGCGGGAGATTTGTATGACATCTCTTTCATGCCTGTCACCCTTCCCTACAAAGAAGCGGAAGCACCGCTTGGCATCCACTCTAAATTCTCCCACAAAGATGAAAGTGCTCATGCCGGTTATTATCAAGTACGCCTGACTGATTATAACATCAACGTCGAACTGACTGCCACCGAGCGTTGTGGTATCCAACGTTATACGTTTCCGGAAGCCCAATCTACTATCTTCTTAAATCTGAAGAAAGCCATGAACTGGGATTTTACCAACGATTCTCATATCGAAGTCGTAGACTCCGTCACCATTCAAGGTTACCGTTTCTCCGACGGCTGGGCACGCGATCAACACATCTATTTCCGCACCCGATTCTCCAAGCCTTTTGAGAAAATGGAACTGGACACAACTGCCATCATCAAAGACAATAAACGTATCGGCACAGCTGTTATCGCCCGCTTCGATTTCAACACCCAAAAGGATGAACAGATATTGGTAAACACTGCCATTTCCGGTGTCAGCATGGAAGGAGCAGCCAAAAACCTGCAAACTGAAGTCCCCGAAAATGACTTCGACAAATACTTGGCGGAAACAAAAGCAAACTGGAACCGCCAGCTCGGAAAGATTGAAATAAAAGGTGATAATGAGAACGATAAAGTGAACTTCTACACCGCTCTCTATCACTCAATGATTGCTCCAACTATTTACAGTGATGTAGACGGAGCTTACTACGGCCCCGATAAGAAAGTACACCAGGCCAACGGCTGGGTTAATTATAGCACTTTCTCCCTATGGGATACATACCGTGCCGCCCACCCGCTCTTTACTTATACCGAACCCGAGCGTGTAAACGACATGGTGAAATCCTTCATCGCCTTCTACGAACAGAATGGCCGCCTACCGGTGTGGAACTTCTACGGAAGTGAAACAGACATGATGATCGGTTATCATGCTGTTCCTGTTATTGTAGATGCCTATCTGAAAGGAATCGGCGACTTCGACGCAAAGAAAGCCTTGGATGCTTGCATAGCAACGGCTAATCTGGATAATTATCGTGGCATTGGACTCTATAAAGAATTAGGATACATACCTTACAACGTAACAGACCACTACAACGCAGAAAACTGGTCGTTATCCAAAACACTGGAATACGCTTTCGATGACTATTGCATTGCCGAAATGGCGAAGAAGATGGGCAAACAAGACATTGCGGACGAATTTTACAAACGTTCTCAAAACTACAAGAATGTATATAACCCCGCTACTTCTTTCATGCAGCCACGTGACGACAAAGGCATCTTTATCAAGGACTTCAAGGCCGATGACTATACACCACACATTTGCGAAAGCAACGGATGGCAATACTTCTGGTCTGTACAGCATGATATAAACGGACTGATCGACCTTGTAGGAGGTAAAAACCGATTTGCCGAAAAACTGGACAGTATGTTCACCTATCATCCGGCAGCAGATGACGAACTTCCGATCTTCAGCACGGGCATGATAGGACAATATGCGCATGGCAATGAGCCAAGCCATCACGTTATTTATCTGTTCAATGCTATAGGACACGAAAATCGCACACAAGAATATGTAGCCAAAGTGATGAACGAGCTCTACAAGACCGACCCTGCCGGTCTTTGTGGCAACGAAGATTGCGGACAGATGTCAGCATGGTATGTATTCAGTGCGATGGGATTCTACCCCGTCAATCCCGTCAGTGGAAAATATGAGATAGGTACTCCCCTATTCCCGGAAATGCAATTACATCTGGCAAATGGAAAGACTTTCACCGTATTGGCCCCCAAAGTAAACAAAGAAAATATCTATATCCAATCCATCAAAATAGATGGAAAACCGTATGACAAAACATATCTTACTCACGAGCAAATCATGAGTGGAGCGACTGTCGAATTCGAAATGAGTAACACCCCTAAAGCAATTGGAGTCATATTCGAAGATAAAAACCCATAAACGAAACATGAACTTAGTCCATCGAGAGAATGAATGAAAACTTTGATGTAACCTATAAAGCACTATTTCGCCGGTACTATCCCAGCCTGATTTTCTATGCAACCCGTTTGGTGGGAGAAGAAGAAGCAGAGGATGTAGTGCAGGACGTATTTGTAGAATTATGGAAGCGGAAAGACCACATAGAGATAGGCGACCAAATCCAGGCCTTTCTCTATCGTGCCGTTTACACCCGTGCCCTTAATGTCTTGAAACACCGCAGTGTGGAAGACGGTTATTGTGTTGCCATGGAAGAAATCAACCAAAGACGCGCAGAATTCTATCAACCGGACAACAACGAAGTGATTCGGAGGATCGAAGACAAGGAACTCCGCAAGGAAATTCATGATGCAATTAATGAGCTCCCTGACAAATGCAAAGAGGTTTTCAAACTTAGCTATCTGCATGATATGAAAAACAAGGAAATAGCCGATATTCTCGGAGTTTCACTCCGCACGGTGGAAGCCCATATGTATAAGGCTTTAAAATACTTGCGTGGCCGACTCGATCCTCTTTGGGCGATTCTTTTCTTATTTTTATGGCGATTATAATAAGTGTTTTTGCGTTTTGAATTGTATTACTAATATGAAGGAAAAGAAAATGAGTAATCTGAGTGAAGAAATAATAAACAGATATCTGACAGGACAGTGTTCTGAAGAAGAGCTTATCGAGGTCAATGCCTGGATGAAGGAATCGGAAGAAAACGCCCGCCAGCTCTTTCGTATGGAAGAAATTTATCATTTGGGTAAATTCGACCAGTACACTGATGAACAACAGATACTTCGTGCGGAAAAACAACTCTATAAAAAGCTGGACGAAGAGAAAGGTAAACAGAGCAAAATACTAAGCATGCATCGCTGGATGAAATATGCCGCAGTGATTGCTGCAATGTTGGTCATGGGTGGTGGAATCGGATATTGGTTCTATCAAAGCGGAAACAATCAACAAATGATGGTCGCAGTAGCCAGCGAAGGCATTGTTAAGGAGGTAGTCTTGCCGGATGGTAGCAAGGTTTGGCTGAACAATGCAGCAACCTTGAAATATCCACGTGAGTTCTCCGAAAAGGAACGCAATGTCTACCTGGAAGGAGAAGCTTATTTTGAGGTCACCAAAAACCGCCATAAGCCATTCACCGTTCAAAGTGATGCAATACGTGTACGCGTACTGGGAACTACGTTCAATTTAAAATCCGATAAGCGTTGCCGGATAGCGGAGGCGACACTTATTGAAGGTGAGATTGAAGTAAAAGGCAATAAGGAAGAGGGGCAGATTATCCTCACTCCAGGGCAACGTGCGGAACTGAACAAAAATAATGGACGATTGACCGTGAAACAAGTGGATGCCAAGTTGGATGCTGTTTGGCACGATAATCTGATTCCATTCCAAAAAGCTGATATCTTCACCATCACCAAAGCGCTGGAGCGTTTCTATGATGTGAAAATCATTCTATCTCCTGACATTCAGACGGGTAAAACTTACTCCGGTGTACTGAAAAGGAAATCGAATATCGAGTCAGTGTTAAAATCATTGCAAAACTCTATACCTATTGATTATAAAATTGTCGGAAACAATATCTTCATTTCTCCCAAATAAGAAGTAAAAGATGAACCGGCTAAAACTTAAAAGCTATTAATACCATGAAATTAAAAACATTCCTAATAGTAGGATGTTTAGGAGGTTTATTCACACTTAGCTCCTGTACAGCCCCCACTAATGTAAAAGACTATAGTGCTTACGTCAACCCTTTCATCGGTACCGGTGGACATGGTCATACCTTCCCCGGAGCGGTAGTTCCCCACGGAATGATTCAGCCCAGCCCGGACACCCGGATCGATGGTTGGGATGCCTGCTCGGGATATTATTACGCAGATTCCACCATCAACGGATTCTCACACACCCATTTGAGCGGAACTGGTTGTTGCGACTATGGAGATGTCTTGCTCATGCCAACCGTAGGTAAACAACAATATCGAACAACCGATCCCCAAAGCCAGCGACTGGCATACGCTTCCTCTTTCTCGCACAAGAATGAGATTGCAGAACCAGGATATTATTCTGTCTTTCTCGATACTTATCAGGTGAAAGCTGAAATTTCATCCACCAAACGAGGAGCAATCCATCGCTATACTTTTCCCGAAAACACCGAATCCGGATTTATCATCGACCTGGATTACAGCCTACAACGACAGACTAACTCCGAGATGGAAATAGAAGTAATAAGCGATACGGAAATCTGTGGACATAAGAAAACAACTTATTGGGCTTTCGACCAATATATCAACTTCTACGCTAAATTTTCCAAACCATTCTCTTATACGCTCGTTACGGACTCTATCACCATGGATAATGGTAAACGACTTCCTGTCTGCAAAGCATTATTGCATTTCAACACCAATAAAGACGAGCAGGTTCTTGTTAAAGTAGGTGTGTCCGCTGTCGATATTGCCGGTGCACGGAAGAACGTTGAATCAGAAATTCCCGGATGGGATTTCGAAAAAGTACGTAAAGACGCACGTACGGCATGGAATGAATATCTTTCCAAAATTGATATTACAACTTCCGATAAAGAAGATAAAGCCATCTTCTACACAGCCCTCTATCACACGGGAATCAGTCCAAATCTGTTCACTGATGCAGACGGACGTTATTTAGGAATGGATCTTGAAGTGCATCAAGGAGACACCCTTAATCCGATATACACTGTCTTTTCTTTATGGGATACTTTCCGTGCGCTACATCCGCTAATGACTATCATTGATCCTGATCTGAATAATCACTTTATCAATTCGTTAATTAAGAAACATCAGGAAGGTGGGATATACCCCATGTGGGACTTGGCTTCCAATTACACCGGCACTATGATTGGTTATCATGCTGTTCCGGTCATCGTGGATGCCTACATGAAAGGGTATCGCAATTTTGATGCCAAAGAGGCTTATAAAGCCTGCCTGCGTGCCGCTGAATATGACACTACCGGCATCAAATGTCCGGATTTGGTATTGCCTCATCTCATGCCTAAAGCAAAATATTATAAGAATGCCATCGGATATATCCCTTGTGACCGCGAAAACGAATCAGTGGCCAAAGCGTTAGAATATGCGTATGATGACTGGTGTATCTCTATCTTTGCAGAAGCGATGAGTGATTTTGAATCCAAAGCAAAGTATGAACGCTTCGCCAAGGCTTACGAATTCTATTTCGACAAATCAATCCGCTTCATGCGTGGATTAGATTCAAAAGGTGAATGGCGTACTCCATTCAATCCGCGTGCATCTACTCACCGCAGCGATGATTATTGTGAAGGAACAGCTTGGCAATGGACTTGGTTTGTGCCGCATGATGTAGAAGGATTAGTCAATCTGATGGGTGGAGAAGATGCTTTTGTCCAGAAACTCGATTCCTTATTCTCGGCCGATTCATCACTTGAAGGTGAGACAACCTCATCAGATATCAGCGGACTGATCGGGCAATATGCACATGGAAACGAACCCAGTCATCATGTAATCCATTTGTATAACTACGTTAACCGCCCTTGGAGAACTCAAGAGTTGGTAGATAGTGTTTACCGGAGCCAGTATGCCAACAGTATAGATGGTCTTTCGGGTAATGAGGACTGCGGTCAGATGTCTGCCTGGTATATACTCAACTCTATGGGATTCTATCAAGTATGTCCCGGATCGCCCATATATTCTGTCGGTCGTCCTATCTTCGATAAGGTAACCATAAATCTACCCAACGGGAAAGTATTCGAAATTATCGCCAACAACAATTCCCGAACCAATAAATATATACAGAGCATTCGCCTTGATAATATCTTGCTCGAATCTCCTTTCTTCATGCATAGCGACATTATGAAAGGCGGAAAAATTGTAATGGAAATGGGAAACACCCCGGTCAAACAATAAACGAAATCAGATATTAACATCACATAATCCAAACAGTTATGAAAAATATGAATCGTTATCTCTCACTTGTGGCCTTGATAATCTCCTTAATCTCCTGCCAAAGTGAAGACAACCCAAACCGTTATGAATTAATACCCTATCCCAATGACATGGAACAGATGTCGGGACGCTTTTCTTTCGATGACGACACACAGATTTTTATTTCACCGGAATGTGGAGACGAAGTAAATGAAATCTTGGCTCAGTTTGCAGAGCAATTCGGTAAAACAGCCGGCAAGGACTTAAAAATAGCCGAAAAAGAAGGTAAAAATATGATGGTCGTAAAAATCGACACGACTATGAGCCAAGAAGCTTATCGGCTAAACATAAGCAAAAAGAAAATCGAAATAACCGCAGCTACGCCCAACGGTGTACGCTATGCGCTACAAACCATTAAACAACTCCTTCCGGTAGCTATCTATGGAGAAACCCTCTCCGCAGATGAAAATTGGTCGGTTCCTTGTACCACGATAAACGATGCTCCCCGTTTCGGATATCGGGGAATGCACCTCGACGTTGCCCGTCATTTCTTCACATTGGACGAAGTAAAACGGATTCTCAACGTAATGGCTGTTCACAAACTAAATACATTGCATTGGCATCTCACCGACGATCAAGGCTGGCGCGTAGAAATAAAAAAATATCCACGATTGACCGAAGTGGGCAGTATCCGCAACAAAACCATGATTCGTAAAGAATGGGATAACTACGACACGACCCCCTATGGTGGATTCTATACACAGGACGAATTACGCGATATGGTAAAATACGCCGCCGATTTGGGTATTACCATTATTCCCGAAATAGACCTTCCTGGACACATGATGGCGGCATTGGCCTCTTATCCCGAATTAGGTTGCACGGGTGGCCCGTACGAAGTTTCCGGACAGTTGGGTATCCGTGACGATGTGCTCTGCGTAGGAAAAGAAAAAACATTCGAATTCATTGAAAACGTTTTGCTCGAAATCATAGATATATTTCCCTCGAAATACATACATATCGGAGGTGACGAATGTCCCAAAATTCGATGGGAAAAATGTCCTGCTTGCCAAGCCCGTATCCAAAAATTAGGACTCAAAGACGACGAACATGGTAAAGCCGAACACTATCTGCAAAGTTATACGACCGAACGGATAGAGAAATTCCTCAATGAACACGGACGCGAAATTATCGGATGGGACGAAATGCTCGAAGGCGGACTCACCACCAATGCAACTGTTATGTCATGGCGAGGTGTTGCCGGAGGTGTCGAAGCGGCGAAACAAGGGCATTATGCCATCATGACACCGACTGCACCTCTTTATCTTGACTATTATCAATCACGAGATACACAAAACGAGCCTTTGGCTATCGGCGGTTATAATCCGGTCGATATGGTCTACAATTTCAATCCCATACCCGAAAGTCTTACAGAAGAACAAGCCAAATTCATATTAGGTACACAAGCTAACATCTGGACAGAATATATCACTACTCCCGAACACCTCGAATACATGATACTTCCCAGATTAGCAGCACTGAGCGAAGTACAATGGGATCAAGTCGAAAACAAAAGTTATGACCGGTTCCTCGATAATATAGGCCATATCCTTGCCATCTACGATGTAATGGGACTCAACTATGCCAAACATATACTCGAAGTTAAAGGCGAATACTCGGTAAATGAAACCAAAGGCTGTATAGAAGCGACACTCCGCACACAAGGCAATGCACCCATCTACTATACCCTCGATGGATCCGAACCAACGACAAACAGCACCCGATATACCGAGCCGATAGAAATCCGTACCGAAAATGATTCTTGCACATTGAAAGCCATCGTCGTACGCGAAGGCATCGAAACCCGCACACTCGTGCGCCCCTTCAAATTCAATAAAGCCACAGGACACATGCCCCAACTGAAAGATGCACCCAGTGAAAAATATACTTTCGGAGGAGCCGGTGTACTCACCGATGGCATACATGGAGATTTCAATTACAGCAACGGTTGTTGGCTCGGATTCATCAATACGCCATTAGATGCAACAATCGATTTAGGAAAAACGCAAACGATAAGTCAGGTCAAAATAGGGTCGCTCGTACAATATTCCGAGTACATTTTCCCGCCCACCCAAATAAAAGTCTATGCGACTAATGGAGACAACCCGATGACCGAAATCGGGAAACTCGAAATTCCGGTAACACAAAAACAAGACCAAGACGGAGTGCGGGAATATACCTGCGAATTTCCTGCCGTCCCCGCCTCGAAAATCCGGGTGGTTATCGATACCACTGATAAAATACCGGCATGGCACGGAGCCAAAGGTGAAAAAGGTTGGCTTTTTGTCGATGAAATTTCTGTTAACTAATGATTATTACCGAAACGTATGAATACACATAATATATTCAAATCCGTTCTCTTCTCTACATTGTTACTTATCGGAAACAGTTGTTCTGATCGAAAAGGAATAGATGTTATACCTATGCCTCGATCGGTAGAGTATCACAGCGGAAATTTTACAATTTCACCCGAGACCAAGTTCTATACAAACCTCTCCGCAGAAAGTCGTCAAGCTCTGACCGACTATCTCGAAGGGACATCGCTCGGTTCCGTTCCCTTTGCCGAATCGGCTACCGGAAATAACGGAATAGAATTGAACCTCTGCGATAGTTCCATCGTGACAGGAAATGAAGCCTATCGGATCGAAATCGATAAAAAAGGTATTCGCCTGTCGGCAAGTACCGAGACTGGGATATTCTACGGGCTCCAAACACTTCTGCAACTGTTGAATAACAGCGATAACAAAACTCTTCCCGCTCTGACGATTAACGATTCCCCTCGTTTCCCATACCGGGGATTGCACCTCGATGTTTCGCGCCACTTCTTTGATAAAGAGTTTGTCAAAAAACAATTGGATGCGATGGCCTATTTCAAAATGAATCGGTTGCATTGGCATTTGACCGACGGTGCTGGTTGGAGAATCGAAATAAAGAAATATCCCCGCCTCACCTCTTTCGCAGCGTGGAGGCCATTCGATAAATTAAACGACTGGTGGGTAGGAGGTCGCACTTTCTGTGAGCAAGACGATCCTCGTGCCGTCGGCGGATATTACACACAAGACGACATTCGGGAAGTTGTTGCTTACGCTGCCGAACGTCATATCACCATCATTCCCGAAATCGAAATGCCGGGACACTCCGAAGAAGTATTGGCTACTTACCCAGAGTTATCTTGTTCCGGTAAACCCTATGTCAATGCCGACTTTTGCATAGGAACCGAAAAAACTTTCGAATTCCTCGAAAACGTCTTACTCGAAGTAATCGACCTTTTCCCCTCTGAATACATTCACATCGGAGGTGACGAAGCAAGCAAAAGTAGTTGGAAGACATGCCCCCGTTGTCAGAAGCGCATGGCCGACGAGCACTTAAATTCGGTAGACGAATTGCAAAGTTACATGATACACCGCATTGAAAAGTTCTTAAACGATCACGGTCGTAAAATCATCGGGTGGGACGAAATCATAGAAGGCGGGCTATCTCCTACGGCCACAGTCATGTCATGGCGGGGAGAAGAAGGTGGCATCAAAGCTGTAAAAGCCGGAAACCAAGCCATCATGACACCCGGTAAATACTGCTACCTCGATGCATTTCAAGATGCCCCTAACACTCAACCGATGGCCATTGGCGGGTATCTTACTTTGGAAAAAGTCTACTCTTTCGAACCAGTCCCCGATTCGCTTTCCACGAAAGAAGCCGAGCTTATTCTAGGTGTACAAGGAAATGTATGGACTGAGCACATACCCACACCCGAACACTACGAATACATGATATATCCTCGGATATTGGCACTCGCCGAAATCGGGTGGTCTCCTTCCGAGGTCAAAAAGTGGGACAATTTCCACACCCGAGCCCTTCAAGCGGTAAATATACTTCGAGAACAGGGTTATAATCCTTTCCCGCTCGAAAAAGAAATAGGCGATAAACCCGAATCATACCAAAAGGTAAACCATCTGGCTATCGGGAAAAAAGTAACCTATGCCAATCTTTATAGCAATCATTACGCAGCTCAGGGAGAGAAAACATTGGTCGATGGTGTCCGTGGTGGTTGGATGTACAACGACGACCGTTGGCAAGGCTTTATCGATTGCGATTTCGATGTAACGATTGATCTCGGTAAAGAAACCGACATCAAACAAGTCTGTGCCGAATTTATACAGCTTAAAGGTCCCTACGTATGGTTACCCAAACAAGTTATCATATCGAGCTCCGTCGATGGAGAACATTACGATACCCTCGCGACTGTCGACAATGACATTTCACCCGACATCGAAACGCTTCAATTCAAAGAATTCGGTTGGGAAGGTAATGCAAAAGCTCGCTATATCCGCTACAAGGCATTATCGAACGGCATTGCCGGAGGGTGGCTATTCACCGATGAAATCAGAATCAAATAATCGATATCCCATTTATAGAACAGAAAAAGACAAAATCTGGGAAAATGAAGAAGGTTAGTAAAGAAAAATCGATAAATCCTATTGCATGGGTCCCCACGGCATATTTTGCCATGGGGCTTCCTTTTATAGCGGTAAATCTCGTTTCTACGTTCATGTTCAAGGACTTAGGAATATCCGATACCCAAATTGCCTTTTGGACATCTGTCATCATGCTACCGTGGACATTAAAGTTCCTTTGGAGTCCTTTTTTAGAAATGTATCGTACGAAAAAATTTTTCGTTATCGTCACCCAGTTACTGAGTGGATTATTATTCGGTATAGTAGCTCTCTCATTGAACTTCGACTATTTTTTCGCTATCAGTATCTCCACGATGGCCGTCATCGCTTTGAGTGGAGCCACGCACGACATAGCTTGTGACGGCGTCTATATGGCCGAACTATCGCCCGAAGATCAGGCAAAATACATCGGCGTACAAGGAGCTTTCTACAACATTGCAAAATTAGTAGCCAACGGTGGATTGGTAGCAGCGGCGGGAATGCTAGCTGAACATTTCGGCGCATCCGAAGGCGCCTCTATTCAAGCGAATATGCCCGCCTATAAAGAAGCGTGGATGATTATTTTTATCATCATTTCGGCACTGTTGTTGCTATTGGGGCTATACCACTCAAAAGTACTTCCTTCCACACAAGTACCGAACCAAGAAAAGCGTTCAAGTGCCGATGTGGCGAAAGAGCTATGGGAGGTCATTAAAAACTTCTTTACCAAGAAACACATCTTTTACTATATCTGTTTCATCATACTCTACCGCTTTGCCGAAGGATTTATCATGAAAATCGCTCCGCTATTTCTGCGTTCTTCGCGCGATATCGGCGGATTGGGACTTTCGCTTACCGAAATCGGCACATTGAATGGAGTGTTCGGTTCAGCAGCGTTTGTTTTAGGATCATTGTTGGCAGGAGTTTATGTTTCACGTCGAGGATTGAAGAAAACGCTTTTCACCCTCTGTTGCGTATTCAACTTTCCATTCGTAGCCTACACATTATTAGCCATATTCCAGCCCGAAAATCTCTATCTGATAGGAACCGGTATCGTTATCGAATATTTTGGTTATGGATTCGGATTCGTGGGTCTCACACTCTTCATGATGCAACAGATAGCGCCGGGCAAACACCAAATGTCACACTACGCTTTCGCTTCGGGTATTATGAACCTCGGTGTCATGCTTCCGGGTATGATGAGTGGATTTTTCAGTGATTGGCTAGGCTATGAAAGATTCTTCATCTATGTATTGTTGGCTACAATACCGTCGTTACTAATCACCTACTTCATTCCGTTCACCTACGATGATTCGAAGAAAGAAAGTAATCGATGACAAAAAACAGATCTACGTTCAATCGCGATTAAATATTAAACACATATACATTAAAAAAGAAAAAACGATATGACAAAAAAAATGGTTATGCCCTGGGAAGACCGTCCGGCAGGATGTGCGGACGTCATGTGGCGTTATTCGAAAAATCCGGTAATCGACCGCTACCATATCCCCTCTTCCAACAGCATCTTCAACAGTGCCGTAGTACCTTTTGAAGACGGGTTCGCCGGAGTGTTCCGTTGCGATAACAAAGCCGTGCAAATGAATATCTTTGCAGGATTCAGCAAAGACGGTATTCACTGGGACATCGAACATGAGCCCATTAAATTCAAAGCAGGAAATACCGATATGATAGAGTCTGAATACAAGTATGATCCCCGTGTCACTTGGATCGAAGACCGTTACTGGATCACATGGTGTAACGGTTACTACGGTCCGACCATCGGTGTAGGCTACACATTCGATTTCAAAGAGTTTTTCCAATGTGAAAACGCCCTTCTGCCTTTTAATCGCAATGGAGTACTGTTCCCACAAAAGATCAATGGGAAATATGCCTTATTGAGCCGACCGAGTGACAGCGGACACACTCCGTTCGGCGATATTTATATCAGTTACAGCCCCGACATGAAATTTTGGGGCGAACATCGGCACGTACTCTCTCCCACACCTTTCCCCGTGAGCGCTTGGCAATGTACCAAAATAGGTGCTGGCCCTATCCCTATCCTCACCGACGAAGGCTGGCTCATGTTCTACCACGGTGTCATTACCACTTGTAACGGATTCCGTTACTCTATGGGAGCGGCAATTCTCGATCGTGAAGACCCCTCCAAAGTGCTTTATCGTACACAACCCTATCTCCTTGCTCCGGCAATGCCCTATGAGATGCAAGGCGACGTACCCAACGTTATATTCCCTTGTGCAGCCCTTCACGACGAAGATCGAGTAGTGGTCTATTACGGTGCGGCCGACACGGTTGTGGGAATGGCATTCGGATATATTTCGGAAATCATCGAATTTACCAAAAAGAACTCAACAATCTGATTTTTTATGAACATTCGCAATCTCATCGTTGCGGGAATCATAATGACAGTCTCGTCCGCCACACTATCGGCAGACGAGCCTGTTGCTTATGTAAATCCCTTCATCGGAACAACGAACTTCGGAACGACGAATCCGGGTGCAATCTGTCCTAACGGCCTTATGTCGGTCACACCATTCAATGTAATGGGTTCCAACAAAAACGTATATGACAAAGATGCGCGCTGGTGGTCCACCCCCTACGAATACCACAACACATTTTTTACCGGATTTTCTCATGTAAACCTTAGCGGCGTGGGCTGCCCCGAATTAGGCTCCCTCCTATTAATGCCGACAAGCGGAGAACTCAATGTCGATTACAAGCAATACGGTAGTGAATACGCTTTGGAAGAAGCTCACCCGGGCTACTATGCCAACCGGCTCACTCGCTACGGTATCGATACAGAAGTGAGTGCTACACCCCGCACCTCCATCGCCCGATTCACCTACCAGGGCGGTGAAAGCCACATATTGCTCAATTTAGGAGAAGGACTCACCAACGAGAGTGGAGCGACCGTCCGTAAAGTAAGCGATACCGAATACGAAGGTAGCAAGCTCCTCGGTGGATTTTGTTACTACAACCGGCAGGGAGTATTCCCTATCTATTTCGTGATACGGGTCGACAAAAAACCCCTACAATCGGGATACTGGAAAAAACAAAGACCTATGACCGGTGTAGAGGCCGAATGGGATCCCGATAACGGGAAGTACAAAATCTACACCCGGTACACCAAAGAAATGTCGGGCGATGACATAGGAGTATTCTTCTCCTACGATACCAAACCCGGAGAACAGATTCAAGTACAAATGGGCGTATCGTTCGTCAGCATCGAGAATGCCCGCCAAAACCTCGACAGTGAGCAGCAAGGATTCCAATTCGACAAAGTGTGCCTCGATGCCCGGAATCAATGGAACGATATACTCTCCCGAATAGAAGTAGAAGGAGGTTCCGATGAACAAAAAACCATCTTCTATACGGCACTATACCACATGTTTATTCACCCCAACATTCTCCAAGATGTCAATGGGCAATATCCCGCTATGGAGAGCGACAAGATACTCACCACCCGGCACGATCGCTACACCGTCTTCTCGCTATGGGATACATTCCGCAACGTACACCCATTCTTTACCCTCGCTTATCCCCAAAAGCAACTCGACATGGTACAGACCCTCATCGACATGTACAAAGAATGGGGTTGGTTACCTCGCTGGGAACTTTATGGAAACGAAACGCTCACCATGTCGGGAGATCCGGCTATCATTATGTTAGCAGACACATGGTTGCGAGGACTTAAAAAGTTCGACGCAGAAACAGCCTATGAGGCGATGATAAAATCGGCGACTGCTCCCGGTAGCGAAAACATCTTGCGTACCGATAACGACGACTACATGAAACTGGGATATGTACCCTTACGCGAGCAATTCGACAACTCCGTATCCCACGCCCTTGAATACTATCTGGCAGATTTCGCACTC
>ENA-OPBE01001842-OPBE01001842.1-human-gut-metagenome-genome-assembly--contig:-NODE-1842-length-17252-cov-21.933012_pt1 | contig 17252 bp, 8 predicted proteins | sample MGYA00241066_ERZ501448 | MGnify/ENA primary metagenome ERZ501448 (study PRJEB25962, sample SAMEA2042585) | human gut metagenome | biome: human gut; feature: human-associated habitat; material: faeces...
GTACAAGTTCCTTCGACCAGCTTGCCCATTGCCCATACGGCACGGATATTCAAGTCCTGGTCAAGAATCAAGATATCGGCATCTTTGCCTTTCTGAAGTGAGCCTTTGCGGTCATATACTCCCATAATCCTGGACGGAGTTTCCGAAGCCATACGGACAGCATCTTCCAATGGGATTTCTGCCTTTTGCACCAAGGTACGGATCAGGCGATCCATGGTAGCCACACTGCCTGCCAAAGCAGAACGGTCGGCCAGTTTGCACACACCATCCTCAATGATGACACGAGGATCGAAAGCTACATTGCTTTCACTGGCGGCACATGCCAAAGCATCGGTAATAACACAAGCACGTTCCACACCCTTAATCTTATATATCAGGCGCAAGATAGTAGGAGGAACATGAATACCATCGGCTACCACTTCCACTGTCATATCGTCTATCAGATAGATACTTTCTACTGTACCTTCATATTTATACTCACGACGCTTATGGAAGCCTGGCATCGCATTATAGAAATGTGTAGCATGAGAATAACCGGACTCCCAAGCTGCACGGATATCTTCATATTCGGCCTGTGTATGTGCCACAGAAGCCAAGATGCCTTTTCCTGTGATATACTTACCAAACTGCATGGCACCCGGCAATTCGGGTGCAGCATCCCAACGCTTGATACAGCCCCACTTTTCTACAATAGGAATATATTCCTTCGGATCCGGGTCTTTTATGTTTTCAGGCATCTGACCGCCTGCCATCTTCATATTAAGGTAATGCCCTTCAAGATGAAGACCAAGTACCGGACTGTCCGGTTCCGCCATCAACCTGGTACAAGTTTCGGCAGCTGCCTCAATCATCGGTACGGTAGAAGAAGACAACGTTGGAAAAATACTGGTAGTACCATGTTTCATGTGAGCATTAATGGCTGTACGGAAAGCCTCTTCCGTACCTTCCATAAAATCACCGCCACCACCACCATGACAATGGATTTCCACACCACCGGGAACAACATACATACCTTTAGCGTCAATCAGCTCGGCTCCGATAACAGCTAAATCACAATTGGTAACTTCTAAAATCTTATTGTCGCGCATAAGGACAGATCCGTCCTTCAACCAGCCCTGTGGGGTAAGAATCTTTGCGTTAATGATTTGGGTCAACATGATACTATGATAAGTTAGAATTTTTAATTGGCATATTAAATTTGCCAACAAAAATAGCAACTTTTTCACTTTCTAAAACAGATTTCCCCAATTATTTTCCAACTTTTTTAATAAATAAGCCCCGCTTAATAAAATCAAGCGGGGCACAGATAGTGGAAATTGAAACAAATCTTTTTACTTACTCATTAAAACTAGCCTACCTGATTTAAGTCCTTTACCTGTTGCGGTCAATATGATTTCTCCCGGTTTATCAGTACTTTGCACAACAGCAGTCATCATTCCGTTAAACACTTTCATCTGCGGAACATGGAAAAGTTCCAATGAAGTGGGATCTCCGTTTGCACCGGCACGATAGGTTCCCGCACCTTTTACAGAATACTTGATGAGATGCTGCGCATCGGGACAAAGATTACCCTCTTTGTCCACCACTCTTACTGTGACAAATGACAAATCCTTGCCATCAGCCTTTATTTCATTGCGATCTGCAACCAGTTCTATATGGTCGGGCTTGCCTGCCGTATGGATTTCCTTTTCGGCCACAGCTTCCCCCTTCTCATTATAGGCAACCACTTTTACGGTTCCCGGCTCATACTTTGTATCCATCCACATCAAACGGTAGCGTTTCTGGCGTTTGAAATCTGCTATGGAAGCAGAATCCGCACTATTTTCAGCCGTTACAGTCAAATCTTTGGTACGCTTACCCTGACTCTTGCCATTGATAAACACTTCTGCCGACGGATAATTTGTATAAACAAAGATAGGAGTCACTTCTCCTTCACGTCCCGGCCATGTCCAATGAGGAAGGATATGCAGCGTTTCTTCATCTTTGTTCCAATGACTGCGGTACAGATAGTAACGGTCTTTGGGCAATCCGGCCAGGTCGATGATACCGAACAAAGAAGAATGGCTGGGCCAATCAGTATAATAAGGAGTCGGTTCGCCCAAATAATCGAAGCCCGTCCATACAAATTCTCCGATACCCCATGCGTTATCCTCATGCCAAATCCAGTCATCCTCCGGCAAATTGGACCAACCACAATGTTCCACATCGTAAGAAGAAGACTGATGATCGTCATATTTCTTCATAGCCTGACGGACAACAGGGAATTTATAGACGCCACGCGAACTTACTGTAGAAGCTGTTTCACTACCTAGAATAATCTGCTGAGGCAATTTCTTATAGTTTTCTGGATATTTATGAGGGCGGTAATTGAAACCGGCCACATCCATCACAGCAGCCATATTATTATTTACTACAGCATCAGGCGCATCCATACCTTGTGTTACAGGACGGGTAGGATCTTCACGATGACAGATATCCTGTAACATACGCGAAAGCTTTGGTCCGTTATTGCCATTCCACTGGTCCGGTACTTCGTTACCGATGCACCACATAACAATACTCGGATTGTTACGGTAATGACGGATCAGATTAGTCAGATCCTTCTCCACCCATTCATCAAATATTTTATGATAACCGTTGGCCATCTTTGCCGATTTCCACTCGTCGAAAGACTCCACCATCAGCATCATACCCATTTCATCACAAGCCTCCACCAATTCGGGTGCCGGCATATTATGAGAAGTACGAATGGCATTACAACCCATATCTTTCAGAATACGAATCTGACGATGTATAGCGGCATCATTTACAGCACCGCCTAACGGACCCAAGTCATGATGGTTACATACCCCTTTGAATTTGGTCAGCTTTCCATTCAGGAAAAAGCCCTTGCCGGGGACAATCTCCAAAGTACGGATACCAAAGCGGGTGGTATATTCGTCTTTCAAGGTATTCCCTTCATATACTTTGGATTCAGCTGTATAAAGAACCGGATTATCAGGACTCCACAACTCAGGATTAGCCACTGCAAACTCCTGTTCAAACAAAGCATTATCAAAAACACTCAACTTGTTTTCCCCGGTAGCAACCACTTTGCCGTTTTTATCCTTGATCTGCGTCACAATACGGTAATTATCCTTATTAGCTCCTTCAGGGCTAACCAAAGAAGTTTTCAAAGACACTTTTGCATATTTGTCTGTCACCACAGGAGTGGTAGCATACGTTCCCCAAGCAGGAATATGCGTATCTTCATTGATTACCAGATGAACATTGCGGTACAATCCGGCCCCCGGATACCAACGTGATGATTCAGGCTCGTTTTCCAAACGGACTGCCAGTTCGTTCCTCTCACCCGGTTTCAGATAAGGGGTCGCATCCACATAAAAAGAATTATAACCGTAGGGCCAATAACCGGCCTCCTGCCCGTTCACATAAACACGGGCATGGCTCATTGCTCCATCAAATATCAAAGTCGCTTTCTTGCCTTTCTCAAAACCAGGAGCATCAAAGTTCAGGCGATACCATCCGGTTCCTACAAACGGAAGACCTCCGGTACGTCCGGCATGTTCCATCGCCTCGGTCTGTCCATCTTGAGTAATAGCCATTTCCTGCTTGTCATTATTGATACTGAACGGACCATAAATCGCCCAATCATGAGGAACGGTGACGTTCTGCCATTTACTGTCATTATAACCGGGATTGGCAAATTCCGCATTATCTTCACGCGTAAATTTCCACCCTTTTTCGAAAGTCTGCTCTGTACGTACCTGCGCTTGCAAAAAAGCAAAATAACAAACAGCTCCTAACGCAGCACACAAAAATCGTTTCGTATTCATAGTTATTTCTTATTAGGATTTTCTGTTACTATAAAAGTAATTTCACCTGCCTTGATCAAATCATCATGCGAAATCAAATATTTATTAATTTTCTTATTGCCCAGTCTGATTTCCTTTATATAATCCCCTTGTCCTTCTTTCTTGATAACCAATTCTTTCTTGCCCCAATATTTAGGATCAAGCTGAACGGTCACTTTATCAAAAGTAGGAGTGGTCAATGTATATTCGGGCACACCCGGACAATCCGGATAGAATCCCATCATACTGAATATAGCCCATGCAGACATCGTACCCGTATCATCATTGCCGGGAATTCCATCCGGCTTAGTTGTGAAATACTTAGCCAGCAATTCCTTCACCAATTTCTGTGTACGCCATTCTTCACCTTTGAAACGACTGAACAGGTAAGGATAGGCTATATCGGGTTCATTGGCCGGATCATAATTCCCTTCATCAAACACGCTTTGCAATTTATCAACAAATTTCTTGTCGCCCCCCATCAACTTTACCAAGCCATTGATATCATGAGGCACAAAGAAAGTGTAATTCCATGCATTACCTTCATGGAAACCGGGACTAGGTGCAAAATTAGCTCCTTCTTTCGGATCAAACGGTTCATAGAATTTGCCTTCTTTAGTTATCGGACGCAAGGTTCCGAAATCCTTGCTATAATAATTTTTATAGCCCATAGAACGTTTGCGGAACAATTTCGCATCTTCTTTCTTACCTAAAGCCTCCGCCAAGGTAGAAAGTGCATAGTCGGCAACATAGTATTCCAAAGCATGAGAAACCGAATTATCATACTGACTTTCCATCGGCACATACCCTTTGGACATATAATCATCATTATCCGGACGCATCAGATTATCCTTGCCCGGAGTAGTGGCCGACTTATACATTCCCTTATAAGCTTCGTCAATGTCAAAGTCTTGCAATCCCTTCATCCAACTGTCTACCAGAACAGGAATAGAAGGGTCACCTTCCATCGTCAATGTTTCACGACCATACAATTCCCATTTCGGGAACCATCCGTGTTCCTTGTACATGCCCATCATGGTGTGAATCATATCCATCTGACGCTCCGGATATACCAAAGTCATCAACTGGTGATAGTTACGATAAGTATCCCACAATGAGAATACCGTGTAACGGTTACGGTTGGTGGTCAAAATCTTATCTCCCTCCATTTGTGGATATTGTCCGCTTACATCCTGCAAAATATTCGGATGAACCATCGTGTGATACATAGCAGTATAGAATACTCCTTTTTGCTCTTCCGTTCCACCTTCCACTTTGATACGGGAAAGATCATCGTTCCATTTCTTACGGGCTTCCGCACGCAGTTTGTCGAATGTTGTACCGAAAGGCTGTTCTTTTTCCAGATTCAAACGGGCATTCTCTATGCTGACAAAAGACACGCCCATACTGACTTCAATCACTTCTTCCGCTGTGGTATCGTAAGTAAACCACACTCCTATATCATCTCCGCTTATTTCTTTTGTATAAGCAGTATAGAGTTTGTATTTACCGGCCGTATCATCCCATTGCGCCTCCACACCCATCGGACGCATCATTTTCCAATAACCGCGTTTTGCCGGTACTTTGTTGATACGCATTACAAAATAGATCGGAAATACCGCCTGAGGATTATAACAGAAAGTTCCCAACAATTTGGTACCTTCAATCTCACGGTCGTTTACAAAACGAACGGTAGCACCACTCTCATTGGTCAATCCCTCTCCCAGATTCAACAAGATATTGCTTTGTCCGGCAGGAAAAGTAAAGCGTGCCATACTGGTACGTGGAGTGGCAGTCAGTTCACATTTCACATTGTATTTATCCAGTATATTGGTATAATAACCCGGATTTGCAGTTTCACCTTGATAGAAGCTTCCATAATTATGATAATCCACATCCAGTTTGCCGGTGGTAGGCATTAATAACAATGATCCCAATTCCGGACAGCCTACCCCGCTAAGATTAACGTGCGCAAAGCCGGTAAGATATTTATTATTGAATTCGTATGGAGTGGACCACCATTGCTTGTCTTTATCCTTATCCCCTTCGGGAACCCCCATCACATTGAAAGGAGTCACCGACATCATTCCATGAGGGGTTAATGCTCCAGGGTTTGTCGTACCGTAATTAGTAGTACCCACAAAAGGGTTTACATAATCTACCGGCTCTTTCTGTGCTGCCGCAGAAAAAACTGAGATACAAGCCAGAACAGCCGATAACAAAATTTGTTTCTTCATGCTATTTGTTGTTTATATAAGTTCTATTATTTCACTACAATTTCATCTGTAAACAAGAAACCTCCGAATTCGCCCGAAGATGCCTGATAACGTATGTAACGTGCTTTGGCATTTCCTTCCCAACCAAAGTTGATGAAAGTCACTTTGTCATCCTTCACTACTTTATGCTCCATGCGCTTCAGTTCCGTAAACTCCTTACCATCATTGGAAACGGAAATGATCACTTCTGAAGGCATAAAGACTTCAGGTCCACACACCTGCATAAAGTCTGCTCCAACAGAATGAATTTCTGTTTCTTTTTCCATATCAATGGTCACATCCATTCTTTTCTTGTCTATAAAACCTTGCCAACGCCTGTCACCATAAGTCCAGCCTCCGATCACACCATCTACCAAGGCACTGTCACCACCGGCCGAATAGCCGGGATAATAAGCGGCATCCGGTCCGTAAGCCACTTTCTTACCTACTGCCAAATGTTGTACGGGCTGATCCGCTCCCGGACGATTTCCTATCTCATTTTTCAAATCAAAAGGATGGTATCCTTCAGCTTTCAATGCCTCTACCTCTTTCAATGCACGAACATGAAAATCATCATAGTTCTTCACAGAAGGGGCACTCCAAGCAACTTCCGCCAAGGCAAGAATACGAGGATAAATCATCATTTCCGCATGTTCCGGAGTCGGAATATATTCTGTGAATAAATTAGCTTGTACTCCATACACCAACTGGACTTTATCCGCACTCAAAGTATCGGGTACAGGATTAAATGAATAAACTTTGGACAAAGGCAGATAGCCTCCTATTGCTTCCGGCTGGGAATCAGGAGCATCCTGATAAGAATCAAAATAGCAGAACTCACCCGGACTCATAATAGCCATGTGGCCGGAATCAACCGCTTTCATTCCCCCTTCCGTGCCACGCCATGACATGACAGTGGCATTAGGTGCCAAACCACCTTCCAATATTTCATCCCAACCCAATAATTTACGTCCGTGGGCATTCAAAAAGACCTCAATACGATGAATCAGATAACTCTGTAACTCGTTCACATCTTTCAAGCCTTCTTTTTTCATACGTGCCTGGCACAGTTTGCAAGTGGGCCATGAGGCTTTACCTGCCTCATCCCCTCCTATATGAATATATTCGGACGGGAAAAGTTCCATTACCTCTGTCAGCACATTTTCCAGAAACTCAAAAGTCTTTTCATTACCGACACAGAAATCGGCTTGTTTGTAAGGTTCGTGTGTACAAGACAACTCAGGATAAGCAGTCAGTACTTCTTCCGAATGCGCAGGCATCTCTATCTCAGGAATAACAGTAATAAAACGTTCCTGAGCGTATGCCACCAGTTCGCGGATATCATCTTGAGTATAATAACCTCCGTGAGCATCTTTACTGCCTTCTTCTTCATACCGTCGTCCGTTATTCCACCATTCTTTCCAGGTAGGAAACTCACGCCATGCCGCAAATTCTGTCAGACGGGGATATTTTTTTATTTCAAGACGCCAGCCCGCAGCGTCAGTAAGATGCAGATGCAGACGGTTCAATTTATAATATGCCAAAGCATCCATCTGCTTTTTTATAAATTCCTTATCGAAAAAATGACGGGAAACATCCATCATAAAGCCACGATAAGCAAAACGGGGTTCATCCGTAATGACTCCTGCCGGCAATCCTTTTTCATCAACCATTTGCAGCATAGTCTGAACTCCATATCTTGCAAGATATGCTGCGCCCGGAAGTTGCACGAATAAGTACCTGATCAGGAGTTACCGTCAGAACATATCCCTCGGAAGAGTTTACCTCCGGCAGTTCCGCCACTTGTTTCAAGACAACATTATGTCCCTCTTCTGCTATTACCGGTTTCAAATTCATGGAAGAAGCCACCAGATAATCTTCCAAAATCTTCTTGTCCCCCTCAGACGCATCTATATATAACCCTGTTTCCGAATTCAATGAAAACACTTCCTGCTGTAATTCCACCTTTAATGGTGCGGGAATAACAGAAAGTGTGCGTTGCTCTTCTTTCGTGCAACTTGCAAACAGCAAGCCCAATGCAACTTCCGCCAATATAATCAATCTTCTCATCTTCTCTTTTCTTTAATTCTATTAATTTCATTAGTACGAATGCCCGGTTTCAATTCTCCATTAATAATGTAATGAAATCCGTCCTGCGAAACTATTACAGCTCCGGCACGCGCACCTTGCTCATATTCGCCTAATGTAGTCCATTTATCCGTCTGCGGATGATAGAGCAGCAGGTTTCTATTAAACCGATACCACTCTACAGGATGTGACAAATATTCTTTTCCCGCATAAATACCTTGCAGAGCTTTTAAGAATATATCCTTATCAACTCCTCCGGCACACAATATCATACCCTCGCCAAAAGAGGTTCCCATTCCACCACCTAAAGAGATCTCATTACCTTCCGCATCATACGGGGTGGCAACCGATGACCATTCTTTCGTTTCCGGAGAATACATATATCCATCTACCGACAAAGAAGCCTGATGCCCTTCAACAGCCGGGGCAAATCCCCCCCACACATAAAGTTTTCCATCTTGTGCCACGCAAACAGGTTGTACTCTGGGTTCACCCGGAATATCTGTTTCTCTTTTCCATCCTCCAGACAAATCCGACAGATCAAGCATGTACATGGCCGAGGATGGAATGCCATTTACATTTCCACCGACAATATATAGTGAATGTCCTACTAATGCACCTGCCATATTATCCATAGTTACAGGCAAAGAGGGCAAAGTTTCTCTTTTCAAGGTGTCTTTTTGCAAAGATAAAAGAAAAACATCAGACAAGCTGTGTGTTGCCGTAGTCCCTCCAACACAAATTAACCCTTTTTCAGTAGAAATAGTGACTCCATAAGCTGCTGCCTGAGGCAGTTGGCCTATTTTCTTCCACTCAAAAGCCGTATCATTTGACAAAGGGGCGATATATATATCCCGATAATAAGCTTTTTTTCCTCCATCGGCTACCGGTATATCAGGGAAATTACAACCTCCGGCTATCAGCAAATTTCCTTCAATCACTCCCGCATATAATGCAGAAACTCCCTTAAGAAAACCGGTATTCTCTGTAGGGAACCCATGCATTTTCTCAAGAGATATTTCAGAAGCATCCGATTGACCGCTACAAGCAGCCATTATCATCATGCCCAGTATCGCATAAACGCCATATATTATTTTTCTGATCATGTTTTCATGGTGAAGCAAATAATAAAAAGTGTGCCAAAAGCAAATCAGCCATCCCGCTTGCCCCAGAAACGGATTGCACCAACGCAAACACAACATTCCTTACGCATATGGACGGAGGCATTCCACCTCACGCCCAACGGTACTCTATCACACTTTTGGCACACAGTCATTATTTGAATATAACTATCAATTTAATGAAATTTCATCAACAAACAAGAAAGCCGGATTTCCTTTGCCACCGTGCCAAGCAGGAATGCTATGTTCCGCTAAAGCGGTCACTTTCACATAACGGGCAGTCACCGGATCGAAAGTCAACGTATGGTTGAACACTCCATTCTTGTCATCCTGCTTCATTGCCGGATATTTTTCTGAAGCAATTTCCTTAAAGTTCTTTCCGTCTTCGGATACAGCTACAGAAAAAGCACGGGCATCAAACACCCAGTCACCTTTTTCCACACAAGTAGAAATAGAAGCGCTGCTGATTTCTGTCGGTTGCTGCATATCAATAACTGCTTCCATATCATTTTTATAGAAAGCAATCCAACGGCCCGTCTTATAGTTACCGTTACCTTTCAATCCGTCCACCAAAGTGGGAGCTCCTTTGAATTCATATTGCTTGTTTACCGGTTGCAACATAGTGACAGGTTTCATACTAGCCTTGTTAAAAGCAATTTCCTCTGTAACCACGCGGCTATTTCCTGCAGGACGTACAGTAATCGCTTTAAAAGTACAATTCTGTTTCAATTTCAATGTTTCCGTATACAACTGGGAAGCAGCGGAAGGTTCCGTTCCATCCAAAGTGTAATAGATAGGACTATTATCAATAGTAGACAAAGTAACATCCAGCGTACCATCTTTCGGATTAGGAGTAAATACAGCATTTACATCAAAGACATGCTTGGCATAATTATATTTATAAACATCATAAATATCTACCAACTGAGGCAAACGCTTCAAGAAACCTTCATAGTTTTTCTTTTCCGGCATGGTCCACTGAATTTCAGACAAAGCAGCCATACGGGGTAATTCCATATATTCTACCTGACTGTAGGTAGGAATGTATTCAGTCCATAAGTTGGCCTGTACGCCAATGATGTATTTCTGCTCTTCCGGAGTCAGATCAGCCGGCATCGGCTCATAGTTATATACCGTTTCAACGGGTACATATCCACCAATAGCCTCAGGTTCATTAGCAATATCCTTGGTTTGGTAATAGTCGAAATACAAATAAGTATTAGGAGTCATAATTACATCATGTTTCTGTTTTGCGGCTTCAATACCTCCGGCAACACCACGCCATGACATTACAGTGGCATTGGGAGCCAATCCGCCTTCCAGAATTTCATCCCAACCGATAATCTGACGTCCGTGTCCGTTCAGGAACTTCTCTGCATGATTGATAATGAAACTCTGCAATCTTTCCTCGGCAGTATGATTCTTGTCAGACTTAAGACCTAAAGCCTTGATACGAGCCTGGCACTTTGGACATTTTGCCCAACGTACCTTAGGACATTCGTCACCACCTACATGAATATATTCTGACGGGAAAATCTGAATAATTTCCCCTAATACATCTTCAATGAATTTCAAGGTTTCATCATTTCCTGCGCAAAGCACATCTTCTGATACCCCCCAGATTTTCCATACTTCGTACGGACCACCAGTACAGCCCAAGTTAGGATATGCAGCCAAAGCAGCCTGCATGTGTCCCGGCATATCAATTTCCGGTATAACCGTAATATGACGTTCGGCAGCATAAGCTACAATTTCTTTTGCTTCTTCCTGTGTGAAAAATCCACCATAAGGCTTGCCATCATATTTTCCCGAGTTATGTCCGATAACCGTTTCCGCTCTTTTAGAACCTATTTCAGTCAGTTCAGGACGACTCTTGATTTCGATTCTCCATCCCTGGTCTTCAGACAAATGCCAGTGGAAACGGTTGATGTTGTGCAAAGCCAGCATATCAATAAAACGCTTTACTGAATCTACCGGGAAAAAATGACGTGACACATCCAACATTGCACCACGATAAGAGAAACGAGGATAGTCATTGATTTCAACCGCCGGTAAAGCGATATCCACTCCTTGTGCTACCGGAATAGATTTACGCAACGTCTGGATGCCATAAAATACTCCGGCTTCCGTAGGTCCTGAAATAACCACTTGGTCGCTGGTTACCTTTAACTGGTATCCTTCAGGATTTTCAGCATTTCCACCTAATTGCAGGATTATTCCTTTGCCGTCTGTACCGGCTTGTACAGCCAATGACTTTCCGGTAAGATCTTTGATATAACTTGCCAAAAATTCAGCGTTCTTTTGCATTTTTTCATTGCCTTCCGGATACATTATCTTAGTTCCATTTGACAAAATAAACGGAGCAGCCTGATCCATTACCGAAATTTCCTGCGGTAACGGAATTATCTGATAATTTGCTTCTTTCACTTCTGTGTTACAGGATAAAAGCATAAAACCTGCCATTGTCAGCCCTGCAAGGCCCATTAAAGTTTTCATAATAGATATTAATTGATTAGTTAGTATCACTTAATTGCTTAATAGTTATATCAACCTTTTCATTCTTCTTCAGTTTATCTGAAGTAATAATCACTTTCTTTGTCTGTCCCGGCAACAAGTCAAAGAAGTTGTCAGTAAATCTCGCACCTTGAACAGGAATCTCTATGAACACATCCCTGGCCAGCTGTCTGGCAGACAGAGTCACTTCATATTTTCCATCCATCGGCTTCACTTTATAGCGGATCTCAGTCTTCGGAAGCTCCTGATCTTTTGCGTGGTTAAAGTAATAAATTTCTTCGGATAAAACCTCACCTTTCTTATTTTTTAATGTCATTAGAAGAAAAGTATTTTGAGGACTTGTTGTTATACCCGCATAAGGTTCCTTATAATATAAGGTGGAAGCATTGGCCGGAACCTCACCCTTGATACTCTTTTTAGTCAGAACTTTTCCATTAAAATCCATCACACGCAACAATAAAGTCACCTCTTTATCCGCTTCCAGCTTGTCCGACATAACGTAAATATTCAAATCCTCCCCTTCCTTGACAGCATCTACCAATACCGGAGCAAAAGCTCTTTTTGCCTGATAATGCAACGCTTTCCAATTGCCATAATAATCAATGCTCGACCAGGAAACGACCGGCCAGCTGTCATTCAGCTGCCAATATAAAGTCCCCATACAATAGGGACGGTTACGACGATGGGCTTCCAAACCCTGGCGCACTCCTACCCCCTGCAAAACCAAACCCATATAAACCAACTGATCGAAATCTTCAGGCACTTTATAATACAGTCCCATAGTCTTCTTGATGAGGAAATTACCGATAGTGGCTTTTTGATGAGCATTCATCACCTCCGATTCCAATGCATAATCTTCCGGTGAGGCAAAAGTAGCAATCGTCTTCATTTCAGGAAATGCCTGAAAACCAAACTCACTCATAAAACGCGGAATTTCCGTATCCAGACTTTCAAACGGTTTCTGACCATACCAGATACCCCAATTATGGCTGTCTGCAATCTTCCAACTTTCGGGACGTCCCCAATTGGCCTCGTACGGAGAACCATGCATATAGAAACGGTCCGGATCAAGTTCAGCTACTTTACGAGGCAACAACTCACGGAAAAGTTTGTCATAGCCCTGCTTCATTCCTTCCATAATACCGGGATCAGTGTATTTCTTATCCCATCCCCAGTAGCGCATACCTTCATAAATTTCATTGTTTCCACACCACATAGCCAGACTGGCATGGTTCCGTAAACGCTTGATATTATATTCCGCCTCGGCCTCTACCCGTTTCATAAAAGCAGGATCAGACGGATAAGTAGTGCAGGCAAAAATAAAATCCTGCCAAACTAAAATTCCATTCTCGTCCGCCGCCTGGTAAAAAGCATCATCCTCATAAATTCCTCCACCCCATACACGAATCATATTCATATTGGCATCTTTCACATCCTTGAACAACTGGCGGTAACGTTCTTCAGTAATGTTAGGCAGCAAAGCATCATCCGGGATAAAATTCGCGCCTTTGGCAAACATAGGTTCACCATTGACTACAAAATAGAAGGATTCTCCCTGATCGTCTTTTTCTTTCACCACCTTTATTGTACGGAGTCCGATACGTTCTTTTTGAGAAGCTACCACTTTACCATCCACCTTTACCTCAGCTTCAAAATCATACAATGCAGGTTCCCCCCAACCATTAGGCATCCATAAATGAGGTTGCCGTATCTCTATGGGAAGAAGAATATGGTTTGTTCCCGGCTGCAATGTCACCTCTTTCTGTTCGGTTACCTTTTCACCCTCCTTATAAGAATAAGCAACGGTTACTTCCGCTTTCTGAGGAGTTGCAGAAACACTGTTTACAGTCAGGCGGTTTTCAACTTTCGCCAGATCTTTTGTTACCGAAGCCTGACGTACATAGTAATCATCAATGCGTGCCACATCATAGAAAGTCAGTGTCACAGGCCGCCAGATACCACTGGTTACCAAGCGGATTCCCCAATCCCAGCCATAACTGTAAGGCGCTTTACGGCTATAGATACTAACCCGCTTATCACTATGATCATTATCAGCAGGATAATCAAAACCATTGGTTTCCCATTGGGGTAAAGTTTGCTTGACAGGTGAATGAAATAGAATCTGCAAATGGTTTTCTCCCTTCCGCAACACCTCTTTTACCGGAAGAGTATAGCCGACAAACATATTGTCCGTACGTTCCAACAAAGAGCCGTTCAGGTAAATATCCGCATACGTATCCAACCCTTCCAAAATCAACAAGGCAGCATCCCGCGAGAGTTGCTCATCCGTCACATTAAAAGTAGTTTTATAAACCCAGTCCTCATTCTCTACCCACTGCACTTTTTGCTCATTCATCCCATAAAATGGATTGGGCAGCTTATTATGAGAAATCAAATCCTGATGTACCGTTCCGGGCACCGTAGCCGGCAACCATTCATTCCGGCCGACCTGGGCGAACTCCCATCCCTTATCAAGACTCAGACTCTCTGACTTCTTATACTCCTTTGCACTGAGCATCATCGGAAAGCATCCTAACATCATCAAAACTTTTAATGTTTTCTTCATCTTACCTATCTTTATTAATTCATATACTATTCAGCCCGGAATGTGGATGCAGGCAAACCGGCGCCATTTACCAGATTGGCACGGGTAAATGGCTGCCATCCGTAACGAACCGTTTCCGGCTCTTTCACCTTGTCACTCCATACTTTTATTTTACCGTTTTCAACAACAGCCTGTGCCGGATAAAATAATCCATCATCACCTGCCACTTCGAATGTACGAAGCGGTTTCCCATCCGAAGTGGACAACTCCTCCGCATAATCAAAAGAAATATAAGCCGCACCTCCACTAAATACGACCGATTTATAAAGCGGTCCCGAAGGAATGACATTTTTATATCCGTATGTTTTATTCAAAGCCCATGCAGCCAACCGTTCACCGACTTCTCTTTTCTGTTTGGGATGTACGTCCAATGAGTCTCCCCTATCTGAACTGACAGCCATACCGGTATGAGGAATCTCCGCCATCAAACGACGCTGGCTATCACGGAACCAAGTCCATGACGGACGGTCTATACTAGACAATTGGACAAAATAGAATGGAAGTTCCGCATCCCCCCAATTCTTGCGCCAACTTTCCACCAACAATCTGAACAACCTTTCATGAGCCTCCCGATTATGGGCATTAGACTCACCCTGATACCAAATAAAGCCTTTGACCGGAAACTGTTCCAAAGGACGGATACCCGATTCATACAAATAACAAGGCTCATAAGGATGGCGTTGCAATTTATTGGAAGACTGCTTTACATTCAAGGCAGCACGCCCACGCACCCAGTCTTGGATAAAATCATTCTGCATCCAATTACGTAAGATAGCCGGGAAACGATATTCCAATGTACTACGGTCTATCCATGCTTCAGTAGGAGATCCGCCAATGGCATTGCAAATCAGTCCTACAGGGACTTGCAAACTATCCTGCAATTTCTTTCCGAAATAGTAAGCCACCGCCGAGAAATTACCGGCTGTTTCAGGCGAACAAACTGTCCACCGTGTATCCTTATAATATTGCAGATGATTCAATGAATCGAGTACCGAAGCATCCCACTCCACCGCATCCGTACGCCAACGGGCTTTCATATCATATAAACGGATATTGCTATTTGCAGCTTGAGGAACATCTTGTGCGGCAGTCGCACTCCAATTCAGATAAAACTCCATATTCGATTGTCCGGAACAGAGCCACACTTCTCCCGCCAACACATTTTCATAGACCAGTTTCCGTTTTTCTGTAGAAACAGTCAGCGTATATGGACCGCCCGCCTTCAATGGCCGGACATCCACCGCCCACTTTCCATCTGCTCCCGTCACAGCCTGAAGTTGCTGCCTGTCTATGGAAACAGTTACTTTCTCACCGGCATCCGCTTTTCCCTGAATAGTCAGCAGACGTCCATGCTGCAATACCATATTGTCCGTATAAATTTCCGGCATTTGCAAACCGCCAAAATCACCGGTTATGCCTTCATACACCGTTTTTGCCAAGACAGCCGCACCTTCCTTATCAGGATGGACAGCATCGGGCAACATAAAAGGATATGGATATAAAGGTGCATGGAAATCTATCAACTGTACTTGTGCGTATTTCGCTATCGTTTCTATAGCCAGCTGAATCTCATCATGCCAGTCGCGTGTGCCGGACTCAAACCGCGGATGGCGGTCGGCAATCGGAGTCAGACGGGCAATCAAAATACGACATTCAGGATTCGCCACTCTGAACGAATCAATCAGTGCACGATAATCCGCTATAAAAAAATCACGGTAATTGGGCCAATCACGCGGATCTGTATCATTCACTCCTAAATGAATAACCACTACATCACCGGCAAAAGCCAATGCATCCTTAAACTCTTTCTGTTGCATAAAAGGCCGGTGTCCCTTGTTCAGCAACGTAGCTCCCGGCTTTCCAAAACGCTCCACCGTATACCCTTCACCCAGCATTTGCTGTAACCGGGCAGGATAGGACTCCTTATCAGGATCGGATACACCTATGCCATAGGTAATGCTATTACCTACACAAGCAACCTTCACCCGCTTCCGTGCAAATGAAACGGTACAAAGAAACAAACATAAAATCAGTATTAATGTCTTCTTCATTTCTGGTCAACATAAGGTTTTACAATATCACGCCACAGCAAGTATCCCTTTCCTAATAAATGTAATCCGTCATTAGTATATACTGGATTCATCTTGCCTGTCTCTTTCTCCACAAAATGACTATACAAATCAATATAGGCAGCTCCTTCCTTTACCGCCAATGGTTCCAACAAATCATTAATTTGTTTTACCACCTGCCAGCGTGATGTATGCCCGTTAAACATACCGTAACAATCATTCACCGGCAATACACTTTGCAAATATAATTTTGTTTTTGGAGATTCTTGCTTTATTTTCCGAACAATCATACTTATTTCTGAAATAATTTTATCCGCAGACGTTCCCCGAGAAACATCATTGATACCGATCAATAAAAAAATCTTTGCCGGTTTTCCCTTTACAATCGGATCCAAACGGTCATATACCCCCATACAGATATCTCCACTGATACCCCTGTTCTTCACATTCTTATTTTGGAACAACTCAGCCCACTCGCAACCGTTGGTAATACTGTTCCCTAAAAAAATAATATCTTTTGAAGTAACCGGAAGTTCTTCAAACAAAGTCGCTCTCTGCTCATAAAAAGTAGAATACTTGCGTTCCTGAGCAAACTGGGGTAACGCTAACAATAATCCCAATAACAATAAGACAATACGTTTCATTTTATTTTTGTTTATCTGGTGAATAAATCAATCCCTCTGCCGCCCTTTCTCCGTCAGGAGTCACAAAGACAGCAGTAAACATCCACTTCACAAGACGCGTCT
>ENA-OPBE01001850-OPBE01001850.1-human-gut-metagenome-genome-assembly--contig:-NODE-1850-length-17159-cov-1.983571_pt1 | contig 17159 bp, 19 predicted proteins | sample MGYA00241066_ERZ501448 | MGnify/ENA primary metagenome ERZ501448 (study PRJEB25962, sample SAMEA2042585) | human gut metagenome | biome: human gut; feature: human-associated habitat; material: faeces...
AATCAAAAACTCTTAAGGTAAAAAACACAAAAAAATGCAAGGTCACCTGGAAAACAAGCAAGAAAAAGATCGTTTCAATTTCAAAAAAGAAACGTACCTCCTGCAAATTAAAGGCAAGAGCGAAAGGAACCGCAAAAATCACTGATCGACGACACGCTGAAGCAACTTGACCTGCCGTTGGAAGCTCTTTTCTCCACGCTCGGACGTACGGCTGCCCGTGGGCTGGAAACGAAGCTTACGGCCGATTGGGCGCTCGAGTTTTACGGCCGGTTGATCAAGAACCTCGAAAACGGCGACTCACGTATGGTTAATCATTATATGTGGGAGAGCGAAGCGTGGCCGCAACATGCCCAGGGCGTTGGCCTGACGGAAGCGCCTCGAGGTGCTTTGGCTCATTTTATCGTAATAGAAAACAACAAGGTGAAGAATTACCAAATGGTCGTACCAACTACCTGGAATGCCTCTCCCCGTGACGAAATAGGTAAACTGTCCGCTTACGAATCATCTTTGATCGGTACGCCGATACATGATCCGAAGCAGCCGTTGGAAATCCTCCGTACTATCCACTCGTTTGATCCCTGTCTGGCATGTGCCGTACACTTGTATGACGAAGAGGGAAAATATGTGCATCAAATGGACACGTTCTAAAAAGCAGCTCAATGAAAAGTCGTAAGAAATGTTTAAGAGAAGTCTATGTATGGGAGCTTCCCGTGCGTATCTATCACTGGCTGAATGCACTTTGTATCGTAATACTCTGCATCACCGGTTTTATCATAGCCGACCCTCCTGCTATTATGACGGAGACAGAGGCAAACCTCAGTTACTGGTTCGGCATGGTGCGCTTTATCCATTTCGTGGCGGCGTTCGTGTTCTTCTTCAATTTTGTCTTCCGTCTGTATTGGGGGTTTGTCGGGAACCGGTATGCGCGCTGGAATAACTTCATCCCACTGAAAAAGTCGCAGTGGAAAGAGATTCTCGAAGTGATCAAGGTGGATATCCTGATGATTAAGAACAAGCCTGTGGACAGTATAGGGCATAATGCATTGGCAAGTGTTATTTATTTCGGTACGTTCTGGGCTTTTCTGTTGCAATCCATTACGGGGTTTGGCCTGTATGCCAAAATGAGCGAGTCCGTTTTTCCGCAACTGTTCGCCTGGACCATTCCGTTGATGGGTGGCGACTTGGTTGCTCGCGAGATTCACCATTTCCTGATGTGGTTCTTCATCCTTTTTGCCATCGTGCATATTTATTTGGTGTTCTACCACGACTATATTGAACAACGCGGTGAGACTTCCTCTATCATTGGTGGCTGGAAATTCATCGAAGAAGAGATTGCAGACAAAGAAGAGGTAACGGAAAATGCGGAAGTAATCACCAAATCTGCCCGTAGAAATGAATAAGGATATATTGGTTTTGGGTGTCGGCAACCTGCTGTTGAAGGACGAAGGAGTCGGCATCCATGTAATACAGGCACTCGAAAAAGAAGAACTTCCCCCTAATGTATCCCTGATGGACGGTGGTACAGGTGGTCTGCATCTGATAAGCTGGATACAAGATTATAACCGGATCATCATGGTCGACGCAACTCTCGATCACAATCCTCCAGGAACGATACGCCTGATCCGCCCTCGCTATGCGACAGACTTTCCGCCTCTGATGAGTGCGCATGAAATCGGCCTTCGTGACATGATCGATGCCATGATATTGACAGAGAAGCTACCGGATATACAACTGATCGTTGTCTCTGCTGAAGATATCAGCGAAGTAGGAATGGATTTGACTCCCATAGTGCAAGCGGCTGTCCCGAAAGTGGTGAAAATGATCAAGCAGATACTATAAAGGAATAAGGGAATATATAAAAAAGAGCTGCCCCTTTTGACAGGAACAGCTCTTTTTTGCTAATAATCTACTGATTAACTCTTCTTCAATACCTTCGTCAGATCTTCCGGGGTCACATTGGCGGCGATAATAACCCCCTTGTCGTCAATCAGGAAGTTACGGAATCCCTTTTGCAGGTTATACTTCCCAAACAATTCTGACTTTCTGCCGAGTTCTTCATGAAATTGCTTTGTGCCCTCCAGCTTGTCGGCTTTTACTGTTTCAGTAAAAATGGATTCTTTCTCATCCAAAGAGATCGAATACATCGCAATCTTGTCTCAACTTGTTGACTTCATTCCATAATTGAACGTTACGGGCCCGCGATTCAGCATCGTAAGCTGCCCAGAAATTCAGCAATGTGTAACGTCCTGAATGATTTTGGAAACTGAAATTGCTTTCGTTTCCTAAAGACTCTATTCTCGGAGCAAGGTCGCCAGGGTTAATACCGACTGTCGGCTTTGCGTTTTTAGTTCCGGCAGACACTGCAAGCAGTGCAACCGCAACAAAGAGAACATAAGCTCTTACTTTCATATCATCATTTTTATGTTAAACCTAATCGGAGTATCGTGTAATAGTCTTCGCCTCCGACTCCTGATTTTCAGGAAGTAAACAAGAGCTTCACCTTCGCTAAGGAATCGCTTTCTTGTTCTTAATGGTTGCAAATATACAGGCAAAAGCCCTATTTAGCCAAATGATATAACACTTTTAGACCGAAAAGCAAGATTTTTTATATGTTTTATTGCATGAATAGAACGAGAATAGTATGTTTTATAGCATATTATTAATATTATTTCACATATACTTATCTGTCGATAAACCAGAGTTTATTGCTTTATTGTTCCTTTTTTTCAAAATATCTGGTAGTTTAAATCGAAACTTACATCCATAAAAATAAATATCTTTTTTCTTGTTTATTTCATGGTTTACTTTACACTTTGCAGTGTACTATTATACTAATACGCTTAAAAACTTGATGTGTATGATCACAATACAAGATGTCAGTTTATTTTATAAACACAATAAATCCATACTGAAGAATATAAATCTAAAAATTCTTCCGGGTCGTATTTATGGACTTTTAGGTAAAAACGGTGAAGGAAAAACTACTTTACTGAATATTTTAAGCATACATATACGAACCTGTATTACAGTGCGGCAGTAATGGCGATGTATAAGAAGTTTATGGCCATGTTCCAGATCGGAAGCCGCCGGGACAATTTTGTCGGCGAGACTTTGAATGGAGGTGAAAATATGCACCTGTTCATGCTTCGGTACAATCATGGCAAATTTACGGCAGGAACCGGTTTGCTTCCTACAACACGCAGGCGCTTTCGACATCTGCCTCCAGGATGCTATTGCTGACTTTCTCCTGGAATTTCGATTTCGGCCGCAAATACAAAGGTGGAAGTAAAAAACTCAATAACACGGATACCGACACAGGTATTGTCAAGGGTGACAAATAACCACAAAAAGAGAAGGGGGGTATGTCGAAACTATCCTGTTCCCGCGCCCCTCGCGGGATCGCATTAAAACCGGCCCTATAAAAATCTGATTGATAAGGTCTGTCCTTTTGCGACCCCGCATCAAGTGCGGGGACAAGGAGATTTCGACACAGCCCCTTCTTTCTATTTTATTATTTACTCTATTGGCCGTCACCATAGGGAGAAGGCATCGGCATCCCTTCCTTTATATATTCGTCATATACAACTGTCGGATGATCCTGCGGAGATGTGACATTATATTCTTCTTTGAAGTTATCACGACGGAAGTTCTTCAATTTCAAATTTTCTGAACTATAAGTACGCAAGGTCTGCCTCTTATTCCCGGTTAATGAACTTTCCACGACTTCCGAATCCAAAATATTCATTTTAGGAGTGAGGGATGGCAAAAGTTTCTGTTCGAGTAAACCGCGATAGGCTCCGATGTATTCACACCAGACGGCATTTCCGCGCGTAAAAATACGATAGGTGTAATTGGACCATGCTGTCCGGATGTGGATTTCATGTTGCCAGATTTCAATACAGGCTTCTGACTCGTAGTTCGGGTCCTTGATCGTTACCCGCTCCAGTCCATGCATCTTTTCAAGGATTTTTGTTTGCCATTTGTCTGAATGCATTATTTCTGCAATAATCTCAGGCAATTTTTCCTTAATTTCAAACTGAATCTTCATCTTCGTGTGCCTGCCAGTCAGGACTTTTTAAGGTTGCCAGGTTCTGTTATTAATATAATGTCTCTGAATTAACAACAATAAATACACATGGTCTGTTTACAAAACAATCGTTTTTTGTACAGATCTCGTGCATTTTTGTTTCACAATATAATACTGTGCCATCATTTAGCGGCAGATTAACTACATATAAACGTCTATTTGTATCTTTCGTAAAAATAGTAGTAAAATATCATTTATCAAAGAAAATTCCTTTTTTTGATGTTCTATTTTTATTAGTGACACGCATATAGGAATTGAATTTTAAATACTACCTTTGCGATAGATAATAATAATCAGCTATTTTAGTGTATCAGGGTAAAAAGTATAACGTTAGCTTATGGAACTAATGCTAATCATAGAAACGATAATTTGTATCATTCTTCTATTACTTTTGGTCAGAAGTAACAGAAAGCAAACCTCATATAAAGCCAGGGAAGCTAAAATCATAGACTCTCAGCAATTTTGTCTGAATATATTGGATAACCTCCCCTTCCCCGTATTCGTCAAGGACATCAATGACGATTTCAGATATAAACTTTGGAACAAAGAAGCAGAAAGGAAATCTGGGACAACCCGAGAAGAAATTCTGGGACACTCCGATTTTGAAATATACGGTAAAGAACGAGGTCGGAAATATCGCCAAATAGATGAGCAACTGGTAAAAAATAAAGTTGAATACCAAGCGGAGGACGATTATGTTACGCCTGACGGGACAATACACAATACGATCGTAAACAAGTCTGTCATAACACTAGGAAACAATCACTGGCTCTTGGTTGTTCGCTGGGATATCACACAGATAAAAGAGTATGAGAAAAAACTGATCCAGGCTAAAGAGGAACTGGAAAATGCAATCAAAAACCAAAACCTGGTATTGAACAGCATCAATTTCGGACTTGTTTTCGTCGATAAAAACTATGTCGTCCAATGGGAGTCGACAGCCAACTTGCATGAGATCGCCAAAGGAAGGCATTATAGTGCCGGAAAAGTTTGTTATCAAACAGTGATGGGCCGTGGAGCACCTTGTTCGCAATGTGCTTTAAGTGAAGCGATAGAAAGAGGGAAGCCGGTACGCCATGAGCTGATCGAAAAAGACACTGTCATCGAAATCAGCGCCATTCCGGTTTATACAAATACTGGAGAAATACAAGGCGGTCTGATGAAGATCGAAGATATATCAGATAAAAAACGTATCGAGCGTCTACAATACGAAGTGAAGAAAGCTGATGAAGCCAACCGTTTGAAATCAGCCTTTCTGGCAAACATGAGCCATGAAATCCGCACACCTTTGAATGCCATCATAGGCTTTTCTAACCTATTAGTCGAAGCAAACGATCCGGAGGAGAAAAAGGAATTTGTCCATATCATCACTTCTAACAACGAACTGTTGCTGCAACTGATAAACGATATTATCGATATGGCCAAAATAGAATCCGGGACCCTCGACTTCACCTATTCCGACACGGATATCAATCAGTTGATGGAAGATCTTTGTCAGCAAATGAAAATGAAAAACACAAGACCAGATTCTGTTAAAATCGAATTCGTGCAAAGACAATCTGAATGTATCATCAATACGGATAGTAACCGTATCATGCAAATCATGATCAATTTCATGACCAACGCCATGAAATTTACCGAACAAGGCAGTATTACTTTCGGTTATAAAAAATCTGAAAAAGACATCTACTTTTTTGTAAGAGATACAGGAATCGGAATTCCGTCAGACAAGAAAGAGCAGATATTTGACCGCTTCGTCAAATTGAACACTTTCGCGCAAGGGACAGGACTTGGACTACCTATATGTGCCATGATTGTCGACAAATTCGGAGGAACAATCGGTGTAGATTCCCAACAAGGTGAAGGGGCGACTTTTTGGTTCCGCTTGCCCCTCTGAAATAAATCCGATTTTTTTTATACATTTGTCCTCATTAATAGGATTAGTCAATGCTTAAATATATTATTGTATTTGCGGGAGCCTCTTTGCTTACGATTTCTTTGCCGGCAAAGGCGCAGGAGCAACGCGATATCGTTGCGCTCTCCTCTGAAGAAATAATGACTCCTTCAGATACCGTGTCCCGAAAGGAAACTGTCATCGTAGACGGAGTGAAATTGAACGAAAAGCAGTTGAAACGCTACTACCGTCAATTGCGTAAAGATTCCATCCGGGCCCACAAAAATGTATGGTGGTCCGTATTAGGGGGGCCTTCCTATACGCCGGAAGCTTCGTTCGGTGTGGGTGGTGCTGTCCTTGCCAGCTTCCGGATGAATAAGCAGGACACGATTTCCCAACGCTCCTTCCTTCCTGCCGGTTTGAACCTGTCTATAAACGGAACCATTGTCGTAGCGGGTGCTGGAACATTTTTCTTCAATGAGAACCGTTTCCGTATCTATATGAATTATGGTTATCGGAACGAGCCTTCGCACTATTACGGGAAAGGATTTGAAAAGGCGGAGACGATCGAGAGGGGAGATTCCACCACTCGGTTTCATCGAAGCTATTTTCAATTGTATCCTCGATTCGTATGGGAAGTCCGTCCGCATTTCTATTTAGGCGGCCTGTTTGACCTGAACTACACAAAGGTTTCGGATGTTAATCCGGTAATGGAAAAAGACCCCTATTTTCAACAATTCAAAAGAAAATACTTCAATGTCGGCATAGGTGGACTTATCCAATATGACACTCGTGATGATGTGGCGACACCTACGCGTGGTATGTTGTTAGGAGCCAATTTCAAACTATTCGGTAAATATTTAGGAGGAGCTTATAATTATGAGATTATCGAGCTTGAATACCGACAGTTTAAAAACATATTCCGTCCGCGTAGTACACTTGCCTGGATTGCCAAAAGCCAGATTGGTTTAGGGGATGTTCCTTTTACGGAACTTCCGACTTTCGGTTCTCCCTTCGACCTTCGTGGTTATTATATGGGCAAGTACCGGGACAAGTCGATGGCGTACGGAATCGTTGAGTACCGTCATATGTTCGGCTCCCCGGCCAAATACAAAAGCGGGAACTTTTGGGCAAAATGTGGTTTTGTAGCATGGGTCGGGACCGGAACGATCGGGGAAACTCCTTTTGACTGGAATAAATGGAAACTTAATTTCGGAGCCGGCCTCCGCTTTCAGATGCAGCCGGGAAAGAACTTCAGACTGGATATAGGGAAAGAACCCGGACAGCCGGGCATGCAGGTCTATATGAATATGACAGAGGCTTTTTAAGAAGGAAGATAAGCTACCTTACTAATAAACATAATTTAAGGGTGGGTCAAATTGATATTACCGGACGCGGATGACGCAGAATACCGATATTTGACACACCCTCAAAAAATAGTGATATCAGAATGACATTCGCATCATAAACCGAACACCTTTCGTCTGGATACCCGGATGATCGCGATAGTTCAAACGCCAAACGTAATCAAGACGAAGGAACTTAAAGATGTTTTCAATGCCGACACTGGCTTCCATATAAGGAGCTTTGCCCAATGTGTACGAACCGTCAGGGAAAAGATACAAGCCGTCTCCCCCATTCATCGGATTGTTCTTATCGGTCAGATGTCCCCATAAGCCACGAAAACAAAAGACTTCCCTCCATTTCAACTTCTTGACAAGCGGCAGACGATTCAACAAGTTTCCGTTCATATAATATGTCAAATCCCAGGAGGCATATTCGTCACTGATGAACTCCATCGCGTTCATATTCGTATAAGATTCCGGCTGGATCGTGTACGAAAGGTTTGCATTCGGAAGGATCAACAAAGGATATGGCACCTTGTTCCATACTTTTCCCGCTTTCGTGATAAGATCGATATAACCGAAAGCCGAGAACCAAAAACGCTTCTGAATACCAATATCCGTACGGTGATAATCATAAGACGAACCCAACAAATCTTTCTTTGCCATCACATGACTGAAGTTGAAGATCAGCGCATCGAAAGTAATCGGATAGCGAAGGTTACGTGTCTGGTAGAACTTTTCATCTTTAGCATAACGGAACTTCAACTCCAACTCTGTCATATCATAGCTTTTAACCGGGCTAATGGTTCCATCCGGCCCGATCCGGTCAAACACAGCATATTCAGTTGCATATTCGCGACGGTTACGGACGACAGCCCCATAGGCCAGACCATTATAATGTTCATGGTAGTAGGTCAGTTCGGCTTGCCGCAGATAAGTGGCCCGCGTATCTTTCTGACGTTTCCAGGCCAAGAACATATTATCCTTGCTGGCGTACATATATTGCTGACCTAACTGGTTGATATCGTACATATATTCCAGGCGGATCGAGTTCAGCGGGAACTCCTTACGGTATTCTTTACGATCATTGAACGAATACTCGACAAGAGCATCATATTTCAGTTTTTCATCTTTTGTCCCATACGCCATATATCCGTCAAAAAACAAATTTTTGCTAAATGCCGTCGTTGTTGTTCCCCCCACACGGAAACGGGCTCCTTCGATCGCATTACCGCTGATAGCCGTATTCATGGGCCCGAATTCAAACTTGCTTTTCAGCGGGTCCTTATTAGTCGGGATATAACCGGATACAAGAACCGATACGACTTTCTCCGTTATATAAAAGAGCGGAACAGAACGGAATTTAGCCATCAGCTTTTCGACCGAATTCGGATTCTTCTTTATCGCCTCTTCCGGTCGGTTACTTGTCCAGAAATCCTCCGACTGCTGATAGGCATCCTTTAACGTGATGACGGGTGCGCTCTCCTTAAACACAAGCGCCCGTTCGGCATCAGGTTCATCAAAAGAATGGTTGCTGTAGATATTCAATCGCCGTGCATACATACCTTTCGATTTCTCACTCAATTTAAAATTAACATTGATGTCGTCCTTCGTAATGATCCGGGTACTGTCGGGCGTACGTTCGAAAGTCTGTTCGATCGTCATTCCGGAAACAAAGTTCAGGTTGATGTCTTTAGGGACATTCAGGATAGCCTTCTGTACAAAGAATGTAGAATCGAGTGTAACAAACAGATGGCCGGTGAAACCGAATGTTTCCGAATTGAAAGGGACAAACCCCAGATCAACACATTTCTGTCCGTTCACATTCAACGTATCGAGCAAGTAATATTTGTAATAATTCGGTCCGATAGTAGACAGCGGACTGACAAACCGCTGTAAAAACAAAGGAATGTCATTCTTGAAGATATCGACTTCCCGGAAAACCTCATTCAAAAACTGCTGGATACCATCGCGCGAGAATATCTCATCTACACCGGATGATTTGTTCCCTTTCACAAGACGCTTCTCCGACTTCGGATCTTTACGGTAATAGACAGATTCCACCTTCTCCTTTTCCGACACCGGAAGAATAGTCGTACCAACATCAAGCGTATCGACAAAATCGATCAAGAAATCGAATTTGCCCGGCTTTCCGTTCTTTTTAGGTTTGGGATGATAATCATTCATCGCAAAGACCATCTTCTCATATTGATCGTATTGGAAATAATCGTGGTTACGCGGATCATTGCTTTCACGCGAGGCAATGACCTGCTTCACGAACTTAACGGCCGGGTTCTCTTTCTTACTATATTTCTCCTTCTTGGGCTTTACGACGACTTCATTCAACGTGATCCCGTTCGGAGCCAATTTTATTTTCAGATTATTCGTTTTACCCGGAATGACCTTCACTTCTTTCGTATCATATCCTAAATAAGACACTTCCAGATTCTTGACACCGGTCGATGCGGAAAATGAAAAGTTTCCATCCCCGTCAGTCGCTGTACCTATTGTCGTCCCTTTAAATATAAGGGAAACGTAGGGCAGCCCCTCCCCTGTAATCGAATCGGTTACTATTCCCTTTATAATCGTATTCTGTCCGTTTGCTATCCATACCGTAAACAAGGATGCCAGCAAAAAAACAATCTTCTTCCCCATCACAACTTCTTATCCTTTTATTTTTACTTTATCCCTAAATAAAACGCTGCAAAAGTATAACAGATTCTTTTTATAGAGTGTTCCAAAACACGCACATTATATTCCAATTACAAAAAATCTTCCTACCTTTGTCTCCTGAAAGGGGTGCCATACTGTTAACGGGCTGAGATCATACCCTCATGAACCTGATGCGGGTAATGCCGCCGTAGGAAAGAACAGACAAGGCTTTTTCCCTCCTTTTGTATGTAAAAATGAAAATAAACACGACGTTTCGCTATCCAGTGGCATTGACTATTGCCGGTTCAGACAGTGGTGGTGGTGCCGGAATACAAGCGGATCTGAAAACATTTTCGGCCTTAGGAGTCTTCGGGGCCTCAGCCATTACATCGATCACGGCCCAGAACACACAGGGAGTAAGAGGAATACAAGCTATTTCACCGGAGATCGTCGAAGGACAAATTCATGCCGTATTCGAGGACTTGACAGTCGATGCCGTCAAGATCGGGATGCTGCATAACCGGGAGGCAGCCCGGATCGTAGCCTGCTCGATCGACCGTTTCTGTCCGTCGAAAATCATTCTCGATCCGGTTATGATCTCGACAAGTGGCAGCAAGCTGATAGAAGATGAAACCATCGAAGTCATTGTGAAAGAACTTTTTCACCGCGTCACACTGATTACCCCGAATATTGACGAAGCCGCTTTTCTTTCCGGTATGCCGATACGCAACGAGGAAGAAATGGAAATGGCCGCACAAAAGCTGTTGGCTTTGGGATGCCGGTCCGTATTGATGAAAGGCGGCCACTTGGAAGGTAAAGAAATGGCTGATATCCTGTTCACACACGATGAAGCTCCTCTCCGACTGGCTGTACCGACCATCCAGACTCAAAATACACATGGCACAGGTTGCACGCTCTCGTCTGCCATCGCCGCCTATATGGCTTTAGGAAAAGAACTGCCGGATGCCGTACGTGCGGCAAAAGATTACATAACGGCAGCCCTTCGTGCCGGGGCCGATGTAAAGACAGGACATGGACACGGACCTCTCGATCATTTCTTTGATCCGGTTCCCCTCATAAAAATAGAAGTATGAAAAAGCTGATCGTCATTACTTCTCCCCGTTTTTTTCAAGGAGAAGATACCGTCCTTTCGCATCTGTTTGATGAAGGAATGCAACGTCTTCATCTGCGTAAACCGGATAGCGAAGCAAATGAATTGCGCAAGTTGCTGGATCGGATTCCGGCTATTTACTATCCGAAAATCGTACTTCATGACTGTTTCGGACTGGCAGTAGAATATGGCCTGGGCGGAGTACACCTGAACAGACGCAACAACCAGATACCGGACGGTTTTACAGGCACAATCAGCCGCTCATGCCATTCGATCGGGGAGCTCGACTATCTGTTCCTAAGTCCTATTTTTCAAAGTATATCCAAAGAAGGCTATGGAAATGGTTTTGAGCCGGAAACACTCAGGCAAGCATCCGATACCGGGACTATCAATGATAAAGTCATAGCCCTAGGAGGCATAGACCAGACGACCCTTCCGCTTCTGCGCCCTTTCCGCTTCGGGGGAGCCGCCGTTTTGGGAGCACTTTGGGGAAACCACCCTTCGGTGGATAAAGAGGATTCTATTATCACACAATATAAAAAGCTACAAGCATGGAATTAGATGATTTCTTATATACAAGTGCAGGCAGAGGAAGATATGCCTGTTTTACCGGTACTAACCGGTTGATGTTCATCACACACCGTACGGACAAATACACAGAGCTGGATGAGGTCAAGATGGTGACCAAAGGCGGTTGTACCTGGGTGCAACTCCGCATGAAAGAGAATTTGAATTTGGAAGTTGCCAAGGCAGTTGCACATTTTACCATGTTCGACTGCGACACAGATTGTGCTTGTTGCCTGGACGACGATCTGGAAATGGCTTTCAAGGCCGGCATCCATTGTGTCCATTTAGGCAAAAACGACATGCCGGTCTCCGAAGCCTGGCGCCGTATCATCGAAAAAGGGAAAGAGGATCTTTTCCTTGTGGGGGCAACAGCCAACACGTTCGAAGATATCCTGAAAGCAGACCGGGAAGGAGCTTCCTACATCGGCCTGGGCCCTTATCGCTATACCGAGACCAAAAAGAACCTGAGTCCGGTGCTGGGCTTGGAAGGATATCGAAAAATCATGGAACAATGCAGAGAAGCTGGCCTTGAAATTCCTATCTTTGCCATCGGAGGGATCGAGTTTGAAGACATTGCTCCGTTGATGGAAACAGGGATAGAAGGTATCGCTGTTTCCGGAGCGATCATCAACGCCGAAGATCCGGTCGAAGAGACACGCCGTTTCATCCGGGAGATTAACAAGCATAAACCGGACCCTTGCAGGGACGATTCTGAAATATAAAAATAAACAATATAATTATGGCAAATAAGAACAGAATACGCATCACGTATCCTTCATCGGAAAAGATCTACATACCCGGCAAGATACATAAGATAAACGTGGGTATGCGAAAGATCAAAATACTGGATACCGTCACACGCGATGAAGACGGAGAGTTGATCCACAAAAAGAACAATCCCGTCATCGTGTATGATACCAGCGGGCCCTATTCGGATCCGAAAATCCCGGTCAATACGCAAAACGGCATTCCCCGTATTCGCGAATCCTGGTATGCAGGACGCAAAGACCTGATCCGCCTGGAAGAACTGACTTCCGATTATGGCCGGCAACGCCTTGCCGATTCTTCGCTGGATCATATCCGCTTCCCGAAACATCACCTGCCCTATCGTGCTAAAGCAGGGAAAAACATCACCCAGCTGTATTATGCGAAACGGCGTATCATCACTCCGGAAATGGAATATGTTGCCATCCGCGAAAACCAGCAGATCGAGGCGTTAGGATTGAAATCATATATCACTCCCGAATTTGTCCGTAAAGAAATTGCTGCCGGGCGTGCCATCATCCCGGCAAATATCAACCATCCCGAAGCCGAACCGATGATTATCGGCCGGAAATTCCTGGTGAAGATCAACACCAATATCGGCAACTCCGCCCTCTCGTCCGGTATAGACGAAGAGATCGAAAAGGCCGTATGGAGTTGCAAATGGGGAGGCGACACCTTAATGGACCTTTCGACGGGAGACAATATCCATGAAACCCGCGAATGGATCATCCGTAACTGTCCGGTTCCGATGGGGACAGTTCCCATCTACCAGGCTTTGGAAAAAGTAAACGGAAAGATAGAAGACCTGAGTTGGGAAATCTATCGTGACACACTGATCGAGCAGGCTGAACAGGGAGTCGACTATTTCACCATCCACGCCGGCTTGCTTAAAAAGCATATCGAACTGACACAAACGCGTTTGACCGGTATCGTCTCACGCGGTGGTTCAATCATGGCCAAGTGGATGCAGATCCACAATGAAGAGAATTTCCTGTATACGCATTTCTCCGAGATATGCGAGATATTGAAAATGTACGACATCGCCGTTTCGATCGGCGACGGGCTCCGTCCGGGTTCCATCTATGATGCGAACGATGCCGCCCAGTTTGCCGAACTGCATACGATGGGCGAGCTGACCCAGATTGCCTGGGATCAGTTCGTGCAGGTCATCATCGAAGGTCCGGGCCATGTCCCGATGAATAAGATACAGGAGAACATGAAAGAACAGCAGTATGCTTGCCATAATGCCCCGTTCTACACATTAGGCCCGCTGACAACAGATATCGCTCCGGGCTACGACCATATCACATCGGCTATCGGAGCTGCCCAGATTGCCTGGCACGGCACGGCGATGATCTGTTACGTCACCCCGAAAGAACATCTCGGCCTGCCGGATAAAGAAGATGTCCGCACTGGTGTCGTCGCCTATAAGATCGCTGCCCACGCCGCCGACTTGGCAAAAGGACATCCCGGAGCACAAGTCCGTGACAATGCCTTGAGCAAAGCCCGCTTTGAGTTCCGCTGGAAAGACCAGTTCAACCTGTCTCTCGATCCGGAACGCGCCTTACAATATTATAAGGATAGTGCCGTGACGGATGGCGAATATTGTACGATGTGCGGCCCTAACTTCTGCGCCATGCGGTTGAGCAAGGATTTGCATAAGGAAAACTGCGATATCTAAAGATCACTCCTCTTGTGCTGTGGCGAGGATATATACGCGATGCGTCTTATATCCCTGCCGCTGCACAAGTTCCGCTTCCTCAAACTTCTTGAAATCGTTTTTCGCCACATAATACGTGCATCCCACGAATCTTTGGTAATCAGTCAGGTTTATAAACCGGTGCATTTCCAGATAAGCCATCAGCTTGGCTTTGCGTCCATCATAATCAAGCTTCGACACGTTCGTCCGCTTCACTTTCTGAGGCTGGCTTTCCCGTACCTGTTTTTTCAGTTTCTTCGCGCAACGGAAATTCACGCCGTCCACCCTCACTTTATATATCTCCTCTCCTTTCTCATTCACACCGTCTTTAAAGGTTTTCAAAGCGGGCGAGAAAAACCCCAGTCCGTCCAATTCTACACAGGAACCGTACGACAGTTCCCTCCCTACATATTTTGACAAAGCATCCAAAACCCCTTTGATGTCGGCCGAGTTGACCGAACAGCACTCATTGATAAACGAGCAGATCTCATCCATCTTCTTCGTCTCTTTACTGATCAGCCGGGCATACGCACGTTTTCCGTTTGCTCCTTGTTCATTTTTTGCCGGCACCTGGTAAATACCGAATTGCACCCGTTTCATTTCTTCTTTCCAATTTGATTGATACTAAAATCCCATCTATCGCTTGTCGCCATCCAATGTCATCAGTGTTTCCTGACCATGTATCCGATATCAGATGCCAGTGTAATTTGTTTCTGACAATGTCGTGTATGTTTTCGACATTGTCGAAAATATCTTTGACGTTGTCGTATATATACACGACATTGTCGAAAACAAATTGTACTGGCATCAAATATACAAAATATAAGGTGGAACAACAAGTTTCTCTTCATCAAAAGGACGAAAGAGACGAAGGGACTATTTCCGCAAGAAGCGGTTTCTATTTGCCTTATAGGATTCCAACTCCTTCCTGCTCCGGCTCGAAGTGACCAGATAGACACCGCCAAAGATGAAGACCACGGCTATGCCCTTGATGAAATTGAAAGAGTCCATGCCCCAGCAGACGGCAACGATGCAGGCTACAAGCGGCTGGATATAGTTGTACATGCCCGCCACGGTGGGACGGAGATTCTTCTGCCCTACTACAATCAGCATATAGCTGATGAAGGTGGCTCCCACCACAATAAAGGACAAGCCACCCAATTCAGGAAGATGCAGGCTGCTCCAGTCCGTACGCATCAGGCTGTTGGCAGAAAATGGCAGGATGCATATGAACGAGTAGGTGAACATCCATTTCATAATGGTCACCAGCGAATATTTGTTCACGAAATCCTTATATAATACAATGTAGAGGGCATAGCAGAACTGTGCCAGCAACACCAGCAAATCGCCCCATATCATTGTGCCGCCTGCGGTTGTTGCCGATGTTCCTTGCCCGTTTTGCCCGTTTCCAAGTATCAGTAACAACGCACCGCTCGCTCCGGCCGCAATGCCCAACACTTTCTTACCGGTAATGGGCTCTTTCAGTATCAATGCAGCCAGTACCATAGCCCATAGAGGCATACTGGTAGTAATAATGGAGGCATCACCGGGTGAGCTTAGACTGACACCGAATATGAAACAACCTTGATTGAATACAATACCTAAAAGGGAGGCTACGAACAGGCTTGCCAAATCCTTATGGTTGACATGTTCCGGTTTTTGAAAAAAAGAAGTTATCCAGAAGAGCACCATCGCGCCCCCGATACGCAAATCGGTTACGACAAGAGGCGTAACAGCTCCTCCCAACATGATAAATTTGGATATGGGAGACATCAGCCCCCACATGGCATTTGCCCCGAACATGGCGGCATGTCCTTTCCAACAAATCTTTTCCATATTGCTATTGTTATGTCTTTAATAAGAAGTCCAACCTCCGTCTGCGACAAATCATGCTTGGAGGCGGCATAGGTTGTCCCTCTGTTTTTTGTGCAAAGTTAGATGTCATGGGTATGAAGATTATTGTATTTTTGCACCATAAACATGGAAAAATAAGCTATGTGGAAAGAAAATCTATATCAGCCGGTTGAAATACTTTTAAGGGAGCACGATACATTTCCGATTGGAGAGCACCAGCATTCCTTTTTCGAAATGGCTTATATTCTGGAAGGTACCGGAAGTTTTGTTGTCAATTCCGTAAATGGCGGGAAAGAACATCATAACTATTGTGCCGCCGACTTATGCCTGATACCGCCCAATAGAGTTCATCTGTTTCGGATCTGTTCACATAGCCGTTATTTGTTTATCCGGTTCACGGAGAATTATGTAACCGATTATATAAACAGATATGCTGAAGGGGCTCTCGACATACAAGCCGGATACTGTATCCGGTTTCAACAGAGTGATGCGGAAATGCTTCACAGTTTGATTGGACTTATTGTCAGGGAGGTATCTGAAAAGAAAATGATGTCGGACTATCTGCTGAACTGCTACGTGAACAGTGTCATTGTGCTTGCTGTAAGAAATCTTTCCACATCGGCCCCGGAGCATGACAATGCGGACAGTAGCAAGGCACAGTATATGCTAAAATATATCAGGCAGCATATCCACCAGCCCGAACTCCTGAAATTGAATATTGTAGCTGAAAAGTTTCACCTTTCCCCCACTTATGCAGGCCGTTTCTTTAAACGGAATTTTGGAGAGGATTTCAAACAGTACATCCAAAAAAGCAGGTTGAAAACGGTGGAAGATATGCTTGTCGGCACTCAAATGAGCATTAAAGAGATTTCAAACAGAATGGGCTATACCGACCCGTGCTACTTGAACAAGTTGTTTCAGCAATATCATAATATGACTCCTTTGCAATATAGAAAGAAGTATTGCGGTACACATTTACCTATTAGTGAAGAAAAATGATTATTATGTCGGTAACAAGATGAATGCTAAAAGAAGAATCATAAGTATTTTTTCTTAATCAATTATTACATAGTTATTTATAAGTTAATTTAAATTTCTGTATTCATTCGGCGAACATCCCACGACACGTTTGAAAGCCTTGCTGAAATACTGAGGATATTGATACCCTAAAGCATAAGCCACAT
>ENA-OPBE01001853-OPBE01001853.1-human-gut-metagenome-genome-assembly--contig:-NODE-1853-length-17144-cov-1.767394_pt1 | contig 17144 bp, 9 predicted proteins | sample MGYA00241066_ERZ501448 | MGnify/ENA primary metagenome ERZ501448 (study PRJEB25962, sample SAMEA2042585) | human gut metagenome | biome: human gut; feature: human-associated habitat; material: faeces...
CGTCTGGTCCACGATACGATTATACCCCAACATCTCATCCTTCAACTCGTCGAAGTTATATTCCAGGCCACCGGTAAATTCCGCCGGCATAAACAAGCATTTATCAGCCGAATAGGAATACTGCGAACCGGCGACAACCGTCATGTCCGTCGTATGCCCGTAAGCATCAAGATTACGGTTGGTTCCGTAATAACTCTTCCGGTTCGTATGCTGCGCGGAAGTATATACGTTCAAGCGATGTTTATAATCTTTAGAGAACAAATCAAACTTCAGGCCACCACCATTGATACTGTGATCCGTCTGTTCCGCCACCCACGCTTCATGAGGCGGCCGGTTGATCTGGTCACCACCACGACGATACTCGCTTATATTATGATACTCGAAACCTAATTTGGAATAGGTGCTTGTCTTCAGATAGGAACGAAAACCGACCGTCCGGGCTTCTAACTGGCCAAGTTCGGAGAAACCGTCTCCGTCATGATCATAAGCCGAACGATGGCGGCTCTGCCCGAAGAGATAGATGCCGGCTTTGTGGTCGTCCGTCACCAAGGAAGCATTCAAAGTCGTATTGTTGTCCGGGCGGCTTCCCCCGATCATCGTCAACGAGTGAGCGATCTGGGCCGAGTTGCGCAAAGGCTCTTTCGTAATGATATTGATCGTGCCCGCAATTGCCGAAGAACCGAAAAGAGCGGAACCGCCGCCACGCATGATCTCGACACGCTCGATCATATTAGCCGGAATCTGTTCGAGACCATACACACCCGTCAACGCACTGAATATGGGACGGCTATCCACCAATATCTGCGTGTAAGGACCTTCCAGCCCATTGATACGCACTTGCTGGAAACCGCAGTTCTGACAATTGTTTTCCACCCGTACGCCCGGCTGGAAGTTCAGTCCGTCGGCAAGCGAAGTGGCATGCGTCGTCTCGAACATTTTCGAATCCAATACGTTTACAAGCGACGGAGCCATACGGCGAGTCGTCTCGTTCCTGTTAGCCGAAACCACGACTCCATCCAAAGACAAAGCTTCTTCTTCCGCCTCGAAATTGATTTCCAGCGTTTTTCCCTTTCTCAATGTCACGGGTGTTTCGACCGTTTTATAACCCATCGTCTTCATCACGACCGTAAACACTCCTTCCGGCAGGTTCTTCAGATAATAATGCCCTGTGGCGTCGGTCGCAGTCCCGATCGTCGTCCCCTTCAAAAAGATCGTAATAAAAGACAAATGCTCTCCGGTTTTCCGATCCACCACATGGCCGACAATATTCGCGTCCGATGGATTCAAGGCCGGATCTCCCTCCGCCCGCGCAACCGTAAAGGCACAGCACAAGCATACTATAAATGTAATAATCTTATTCATTCTCGTTTGTTCTGATAAAATAAAAACTTAAACATAAACGCATATCACCAGACCTCCGTCATCGGAAAGCCTTAATGCAACAATTGTTTCCTTTGCCTGAAAATTTATTTTCAACCGGGAGAAAATTTATTTTCCCGCAAGTGAAAATTTATTTTCACACAATGAAAGCAACTGAAAATTTATTTTCAATATTTTCCGGAAGATGAAACTTTTTTCATTCATCCTCCTACCGACGGACAGATGCCATCTTGATCAGACAAAAGGAGGAGGAGCGCGGAGAGACAGTTTCCCCAAAACAGGGAGCAGATGATCCAGGCAGGCCGGATTTTCAATTATTTTATAACTCGGTGTAGCATAAAATTGTAGAAGCAATGAACAGATCGCTCCGTCCTGCACGTGGACAGTCGTCAGCAAATGGAACAACTGGATTTCCGAAAGAGACGAGTGATGGTGGCAGGTGCCGTCTGCCGTCTTCTTGAACGGGTGCGAATGGACAATCGTCGTGCCGTCCTCGACATGGACGTGCATGAACAAAGAAATGCTGCTGTAGTACACTATAAAAAGTGCCGGCAGTAGCCATTTCATATATTTTACTATTGTCTGTTTCACATTCCGCCCCTGTTAAATTAAGGGTGCAAAGATAAGACAAATGCTCGAAAACTACAAATACACAAAATTCGAGCAACTAAATGTAAGCAACCGGCACCATATTCATAATAATTTGTTACTTTTGTGCGCAATTTTCGAAAGACAAACAATAAATTAAAAACTATAAAGTCTATGGCTAAGATCACTAAAGAAGAAGCACTCCGCTACCATGCGGAAGGCAAGCCGGGAAAGATAGAAGTCGTTCCCACCAAGCCCTATAGTACCCAGATGGATTTGTCGCTGGCTTATTCGCCCGGCGTTGCCGAACCCTGTCTGGAAATCGAAAAGAATCCGTTGGATGCTTACAAATATACGTCTAAAGGAAACCTGGTTGCCGTTATTTCGAATGGTACCGCCGTATTGGGATTAGGAGATATCGGTCCGTTGGCAGGCAAGCCGGTGATGGAAGGAAAAGGACTGTTGTTCAAGATCTTTGCAGGTATCGACGTGTTCGATATCGAAGTGAACGAGAAAGACCCTGACAAATTTATCGAAACGGTAAAGGCCATCGCCCCCACTTTCGGAGGCATCAACCTTGAAGATATCAAAGCTCCCGAATGTTTCAAGATCGAAACACGCCTGAAAGAAGAACTGGATATTCCGGTCATGCACGACGACCAGCACGGGACAGCTATCATCTCCGGCGCAGGCTTGATCAACGCGCTGGAGATCGCAGGGAAGAAGATCGAGGATGTGAAGATCGTGGTGAATGGCGCCGGAGCCGCTTCCATCTCTTGCACGAAACTATATATAATGTTGGGGGCAAGGAAGGAAAACATCATCATGTGCGACAGCAAAGGGGTTATCTCCACACATCGCACGGACTTGAACGAATCCAAGAAATTCTTCGCTACCGACCGCGACATCAAGACATTGACGGAAGCCGTCGTCGGAGCTGACGTGTTCTTAGGATTATCGGTCGCCAATGTGTTGACTCAAGATATGGTCCGCTCCATGAATACGAACCCGATCGTGTTCGCTTTGGCCAACCCGAATCCGGAAATCTCGTATGCCGATGCAATGGCCTCACGCGACGATATTATTTTTGCCACAGGCCGTTCCGACTATCCGAACCAGATCAATAATGTATTAGGATTCCCTTATATCTTCCGCGGCGCATTGGACACACACGCCAAAGCAATCAACGAAGAGATGAAATTAGCAGCCGTTTACGCAATCGCCGGACTTGCCAAAGAACCGGTTCCCGACGTCGTGAATGCTGCCTACAAACTGAAACGGACGACTTTCGGACGCGATTACATCCTGCCGAAAGCGCTCGACCCGCGACTCCTGACTCGTGTCTCCTGTGCCGTTGCCAAAGCAGCCATCGACTCGGGCGTATCCCGCCGGACGATCACCGACTGGGAAGGATATGCCAACCACTTGCGCGAAATGATGGGATATGACAACAAGCTGCTCCGTTCGTTCACCGATATGGCTAAAGCCAATCCGAAACGGGTGGTATTTGCAGAAGCCAACCACGGCAATATGCTGAAAGCCGCTGCCGAAGCGAAAGCCGAAGGTATCTGCATCCCTATCCTTTTAGGCAACGAAGAACGCCTGCAAAAGATCGCAGCCGAAGAAAATATCAGCCTCGAAGGGATCGAAATCGTCAACCTTCGTCACGACCGCGAGACGGAACGCCGCCATCGTTATGCCAAGATCCTGTCTGAGAAGAAAGCCCGCGAAGGTGTCACGTATGCGGAAGCCTGCGAAAAGATGGTCGACCGCAACGCATTCGGTATGATGATGGTTGCGACAGGCGATGCCGATGCTTTCGTGACAGGCGTTTACAGCCGCTATTCCGAAGTGACCAAAATGGCAGAGCAGATCATCGGTATCCGTCCGTCTTACACACATTTCGGTGCTTTGAATATCCTGACTTGCAAGAAAGGTACGTTCTTTATTGCCGACACGCTGATCAACCGCCACCCGTCGACAGAAGTATTGATCGATATCGCCCGCCTGACTCAAGATGCTGTGAAATTCTTCGCGCACGAACCGGTTATGGCGATGTTGTCCTACTCCAACTTCGGTTCCGACAAGCAGGGCAGCCCGCTGAAGGTCCACGACGCGATCGACTATCTGCACAAGAACTATCCGGACATGATGGTAGATGGAGAAATGCAGGTCAACTTCGCTCTGGACAAGAAACTGCGCGACGACATGTATCCGTTCAACAAGTTGAAAGGCAAAGATGTCAACACGCTGATCTTCCCGAACCTGAGTTCTGCCAACAGTGCTTACAAGTTGCTCGACACACTCGGCATCAGCGAAACGATCGGCCCAATCCAGATGGGTTTGAACAAACCGATCCACTTCACCGACGTAGAAAGCTCTACGCGTGACATCCTGAACCTGACGACTGTCGCTGTCGTAGATGCGATCGTACAGGAACAGATCGAAAAAGGAGAATAACTCGATTAAGCTTAATAAAAAAATAGCGATGAGGCATTGAAGTTTCATCGCTATTTTTTTGCTATCTGTATACGCTTATCGGAACAACTTCCCATCCTTTTCTCTATCTTTGTCCCCCAAAATTGTTTAGGTATCACATTTATGGCAACTACTACTAAAGAAATGACGGAGGGTGCTCCCCTGCCGCTTATTCTCAATTTCACCTTTCCCCTGTTGCTTGGAAATATATTGCAACAAACCTACTCGCTTGTGGATGCCGCTATCGTTGGAAAATTCTTAGGGATCAATGATCTGGCAGCAATCGGGGCAAGCACTTCGGTCGTATTCCTGATTTTAGGATTTTGCAACGGGTGTTGTTGCGGGTTCGGGATTCCGGTAGCACAGAAATTCGGGGCGAGAGACTACAAGACAATGCGACGGTACGTGACGGTCAGTTTACAACTGGCAGCCCTGATGTCGATCGTCATTGCGGTTCTGACAAGCGTATACTGTGCAGATATCCTGAGAAGTATGCAGACTCCGGAAAATATTTTTCACGGAGCTTACTATTATCTGCTCGTAACGTTTATCGGAGTACCTTGTACGTTCTTCTACAACTTGCTGTCCAGCATCATACGTGCACTCGGCGATAGTAAAACACCATTTTGGTTCCTGCTGTTCTCTACCGTATTGAACATCGTGCTCGACCTGTTCTGTATCCTCGTGTTGGGATGGGGCGTGTTAGGAGCTGGTATCGCCACCGTCGTGTCACAAGGTGTGTCGGCACTTCTCTGTTATTTTTATATGTACAAGCATTTTCCGGTCCTGAAAGGGACGGCTGACGACCGTAAATTCCGCTTTCCACTGGCTAAAAATCTTTTATATATCGGAGTACCAATGGGACTTCAATTCTCCATTACGGCAATCGGCAGCATCCTGCTCCAAAGTGCCAATAACGCTTTGGGAACAGCTTGTGTAGCCGCATTCACAGCAGCAATGAGAATCAAGATGTTCTTTATCTGTGCCTTTGAAAGCTTAGGTATAGCGATGGCTACCTATACGGGGCAAAACTACGGAGCCGGAAAACCCGAACGCATCTGGCAGGGGATCAAAGCCAGCTCGCTGCTGATGATGATCTATGCCGTCTTCACTTTTACAATACTGATGTCGGCCTCCGACAAGATATCATTGCTGTTCGTAGACGCTTCGGAAACGGAAATACTTAAAAACACGGTACTCTTCCTACACGTTTCTTGCTATTTCTTTCCGATCTTAGGGCTGCTCTGTATCCTGCGCTACACCATACAAGGCGCAGGATACACCAATCTGGCGATGCTTTCCGGAGTTTCCGAAATGATCGCACGCACGCTGGTCAGTATCTATGCCGTACCGATATTCGGATTCTTAGCTGTTTGCTTTGGCGATCCGACCGCCTGGATAGCAGCAGACCTCTTCCTCGTCCCGGCATTCATATATGTCTATCGGAAACTGAAAAAGAGCCTTAAGGAAAATTATGCAATCCCCAACAGTTCGACTTCGAACAGCAGTGTGGAATAACCGGGGATCGGACCAGATGTACGTGTCCCGTAACCTAATGTATACGGGATATAAATCATCCAACGGTCTCCCACATGCATCCGCCGGAGCGCTTCCTGCCATCCTTCGATCACCTGATTGAGGCGGAATGCCTCCGGACATCCCCGTTTCCAGGAATTATCAAACTCGCGTCCGTTGGCCAGCGTTCCACGGTAATGGACAGAGACGACATCCGTCAGTTCCGGTGAAACCACACCGGTCCCTTTCTCTATCTCCTTATACAACACACCACAAGGTAGCTTGACGACTCCCTCACCGGTAGCCACTTCTTCTAAAAACCGTAGATTCTTTTCTTTATATTCTTCTTTCTTTCCCATTGTTATTCTCATTTCATTTCGTGGCAAAGATACAAAGCATCCCACGTATAAAATAAACAGAAAGAAATAAAAAGAGGCAAACAATTATACGGCAAGTCTGTTCTTTAATGGCTAAATCTAAACAAAAAAATTATGCACATACGTACATGGTGTTATGCTGTGCTCTGCCTGTTCCTGCCGATAACGCTGCCGGCGCAGAAAGAACACAAATACCTGGATCACGCATTACCGGAAGCGTGGCAGGAAAACGACAGTGATTTTCAACAGACATTACCGGTAGACGACCAGTGGGGGAAAAACTTCAATGATCCCACACTGGACTCGCTGATTGAAGTAGCCGTAAAGCAGAACTACTCCGTACTGATGGCGGCAGACCGTATCGCTATGGCAAAAGCCAATCTGCGTATACAACAAGGTAGCTATTCGCCAACCCTGGGACTCGCTGCCGGCTGGACCCGGCAACAAAGTAGCGGGCATACAAGCAACCTGCCGCAGACAATAACCCAATACAGCGATGCCACCCTGTCTATGAACTGGGAAATCGATGTACTCGGAAGCATCCGCAACCGTGTAAAGGCCCAAAAGGAGAACTTTGCAGCCTCCAAAGAGGACTACAACGCCGTGATGGTCTCCCTTTGCGCCCAAGTGGCATCCGCCTACATCAACTTGCGGGAACTGCAACAGGAAGTGGAAGTGGTCAAAAAGAACTGTCTGTCGCAACAGGCGGTCGTCAAGATCACTGAAAAAAGGTACGAAACAGGGCTTGTCTCAAAATTAGATGTCGCACAGGCCTTATCCGTCTACTACGACACAAAAGCCTCTCTCCCCATGCTGGAAGCCGGAATCATCCAGTACACAAACGCTTTGGGCGTACTGATGGGACTTTATCCCTGGGACGTCCGGGAAATCATGGAAACACGGAAGCCATTGCCGGAATACATCGAGACAATCGGCATCGGCATTCCCGCAAACCTGCTACTACGCCGGCCGGACATCCGGGCGGCTGAACGCCTGGTAAACGCACGGGCGGCATCGCTCGGCGCCTCCAAATCAGACTGGTGGCCGAAAGTTTTCGTCAAAGGGTCGGTGGGATTCGCTTCGCATGATTTGGACAAACTGGTAAATCATAACAGCTTCACCTACGAGATCGCTCCCGCCATCTCCTGGAATTTTTTTCAGGGAACAAAGTTGGCGCAGGCGACACGGCTGGCAAAAGCCCAGCTCGACGAGTCGATCCGACAATTCAACCAAGATGTACTGACAGCTGTCCAGGAAGTGGACAATGCCATGAATTCCTACAAGAACTCGATCAAACAAATTGTCGCGCTCCGGGAAGTCGTCAATCAGGGGAAGCAGACATTGGAGCTTTCGCTCGACCTCTATAAACAGGGACTTACTCCTTTCCAGAATGTCCTGGACGCACAACGCTCCCTCCTTTCCTATGAAAATGAGCTGACACAAGCCAGAGGCTCCTCCCTGCTAAGCCTGATCCAACTTTATCAGGCATTAGGCGGCGGTTGGGAAAATGAAAATTGATAATTAAGAATTAAAAAATAAAAGAGATGAAGACTACTATTAAAATAGGGATTGTAGGACTGTCCATTGTCCTGTTGACAGGATGTAAAGAGAAAAGTCTCCAGACGGAAATGCCAGCCCCTTCCATCAGTGTTGCAACGCCTGTCGTACAAGATATCACGCTGACAAAGGACTATCCGGGCTATTTGAGCTCCGACCGTATGGTCAACCTGGTAGCACGCGTGAACGGATACCTGCAATCCTCACAACTTGTGCCGGGTGCAAAAGTAAAAAAGGGCGACCTGATATTTGTAATCGAACCGGAAGTCTACCAGAACAATGTCACCCAAGCGGAAGCCGCGCTGAACACGGCAAAAGCTCAGACCGAATATGCCCGCAGCAACTACGAACGCATGAAAGAAGCAGCTAAAAGCGGAGCCGTCAGCCAAATACAAGTCTTGCAAGCCGAATCGACCGCAGCGGAAATGGAGGCATCTGTAAACAATGCCGAAGCAGCTTTGAAAACAGCCCGGACCAACCTGAGCTATTGCTATATCCGGGCCCCTTATGATGGACGTGTCACCCGTGCAAGCTATGACGTGGGCAATTATATCAACGGTGCCGTCCAACCCGTCACTTTGGCTACCTTATACAAAGATGACATCATGTACGCCAACTTCAATATCGAAGATAACCAGTTCATGCGGATGAAAATGATTGCCGCCCAGAACGATCCGAACGTCAAGATGCCCACCCACGTTTCCGTACGTCTCGGACAGGACGGACGGCAAAGGTATACCGGAACATTGGACTATCTCTCCCCTAACGTCGATCTGTCAACCGGTACGCTAAACGTCCGTGCCAATCTCGAAAATAAAGACGGCGAACTGAAAAGTGGGTTGTACGTAACGATTACATTGCCCTACAGCGAACAGAAAAACGCTGTCCTCGTACGCGATGCCTCCATTGGAACCGACCAGTTAGGAAAATTCCTGTACATAGTAAACGACTCGAATATCGTACGATACCGTCATATCGAACCCGGACAGTTGGTAAACGATACACTTCGTCAAGTCATCAGCGGTATCCGCCCTAACGAACGGTACGTGACAACCGCCCTGTTGAAAGTTAGAGACGGTATGAGTATTAAGCCTATAAAATAAAAAGCTATGGTAAAATTTTTCATAAACAGACCGATATTCGCTACCGTCCTCGCACTGATCCTGGTGGTAGCCGGATTAGTCACGCTACATATACTTCCCATTGCGCAATATCCGGAAATCACACCGCCGACCGTACAGGTTTCAGCTTTCTATCCGGGTGCAGATGCGGAAACAGTGGCACAGACCGTAGGATTACCCATTGAACAACAGGTAAACGGTGTGGACGGAATGCTTTACATGAGTTCCAATTCATCCAGCTCCGGAGCCTATTCACTCACCATCACATTCGCAGTCGGAACCGATATCGACATGGCGACCGTCATGGTGCAGAACCGTGTCAGCATTGCACAAAGTAGTCTGCCGGAAGCCGTGATCGTACAAGGCATCACCACCAAGAAGCAATCATCCAACATTGTTATGATGCTGACGCTAAGCTCCCGTGACTCCACATACAGCGGTCTATACCTGAGCAACTACGCCAGCCTCAACATGACGGACGAACTGACGCGTTTGCCGGGTGTTGGCTCCGTCAGTGTCATGGGAGCCGGAAGCTATAGTATGCGTATATGGCTCGATCCGAACGCCATGCGTATCCGTAACCTCACTCCGGATATGATCTTCCAGGCGATCTCGACACAGAACACACAGGTTTCAGCCGGTTACGTCGGGCAGCCAATAGCCAAAGCGGACAATCCGTTCCAGTACACACTGACGGTAAAAGGCCGTTTGACGACTCCGGAAGAATTCGGAGATATCATCCTCCGTACGGAAGAGGGCGGAAAAATTCTCCGGTTGAAAGATGTCGCCCGTATCGAATTAGGCAGTTCTTCTTATAATGTCACCTCCAAGTTGAAAGGCCAGCCGAGTGCCGCCATAGCCATTTACCAACTCCCTGGTTCCAACTCACTGGAAGTGGCCAAAGGGGTACGGGAGAAAATGGAGCAGCTGGCAGCAAACCTACCGGAAGGAGTCGTTTATGATGTGACACTGGACACGACACAAGTAATCAATGCCTCCATCGACGAAGTGCTCGTCACCTTCCTGGAAACAACTGCTCTCGTCATACTGGTAATCTTCCTGTTCCTCCAGAATTTCCGTGCCGTCATCATCCCCTGTATCACCATCCCCGTCTCCCTGATCGGGACACTGGCGGTCATGTCGGCCTTGGGGTTTTCGATCAATACGTTGACTTTGTTCGGGTTGATCCTGGCTATCGCAATCGTGGTGGATGATGCGATCGTGGTGGTAGAAAACTCGTCGCGGCTCATGGATACGGGGAAATATACTGCCCGTGAAGCCGTGACAGAAGCTATGGGTGAAATTGTCGGTCCGATCGTAGGTGTCGTGTTGGTGTTACTGGCTGTCTTTATCCCGACCACCTTCATCAGCGGTATCTCCGGGCAATTATACAAACAATTTGCCCTGACAATCGCTGCTGCCACCGTTTTAAGCGGTTTCAACTCACTGACGCTCACGCCGGCCTTGTGTGCCCTGTTCCTGCAAGCAAACAAAGAACCGAAATTTTTTGTGTTCAAGGCCTTCAACAAGGTGTTCGGCAAAACCCAGAAAATATATGACGACATTGTCGGCCGCATGCTGAAAAGCCCGCTTGTCACAATGGTGATATTCGGGATCATAACGGTCATTGCCATTGTCATGTTCATGCGCTGGCCTACCACTTTCATTCCGGAAGAGGATGACGGTTATTTCCTGGTATCTACCCAGCTCCCGCCGGCAGCCAGCCTGAACCGTACGGAAGCAGTCGGAAAGCAGATCGATAAGATCCTCGACAGCTATCCTGAAGTCAAGACCTATATCGGAGTAAACGGTTTTTCTATCATGGGCGGCGGCGAACTCTCGAACGCAGGAACCTATTTCGTGATCCTGAAAAACTGGAACGAACGAAGAGGTAAAGAGCATACCGCTTCGGCCGTCGTAAACCGTTTCAACCGAGAAGCCTACGGTATCCAGGAAGCACAGATATTCGCAATGGTTCCCCCTGCAATTCCCGGATTGGGAGCTTCAGGAGGCCTGCAACTCCAGTTGGAGGACCGTAAAAACCTGGGACCTACAGAAATGCAACATGCCATCGAAACACTGCAAGCCACGTATCGAAGCAAACCGCAATTGCTCAGCCTTTCCAGTATGTACCAAGCCAACGTACCGCAATACAATCTGGAAATAGACCGTGACAAAGTACAATTGCTCGGCCTGCAGCTTAACCAGGTTTTCTCGACTTTAAGCTACTATATGGGAGCTGCTTATGTAAACGACTTCGTCGAATTCGGGCGTATCTACCAGGTAAAGATCGAGGCCAACGACCAAGCTCAAAAAGTTATAGACGATGTGTTGCACCTGAGTCTCGAAAACAATTCCGGCAAAATGGTTCCTTTCTCCGCTTTTACAGAGGTGAAGGAGCAGTTGGGACTGGATCAGATCAACCTGTATAATATGTATAAGTCGGCATCCATCACCTGCATAGCCAATCCGAAATATAGCTCCGGTGAAGCGATCCAGGCTATGGAAGAGCTCGTACAAGAGCAGTTAGGCAATAATTTCGGATATGAATGGACATCCGTCGCCTATCAGGAAACGAAAGCAGGCTCCACCACCATGCTCGTTTTTGCAATGGCTCTTTTGGTCGCTTTCCTGGTTCTTTCCGCACAGTATGAAAGCTGGACAAGCCCGATCGCTGCCATTATGGGACTTCCGATCGCTTTGTTAGGAGCCATTTTGGGATGTTTCGTCATGGGCGTGCCGGTCAGTATTTATACACAAATCGGTATCATCCTGTTGATCGCCCTTTCTGCCAAGAACGGTATCCTGATTGTTGAATTTGCCCGTGACTACCATAAGGCCGGTAATCCGATACGCGAATCCGCACTCGAAGCCGGTCATGTCCGTCTGCGTCCGATCTTGATGACTTCATTCGCATTCGTATTAGGGGTTATGCCTTTACTGTTTGCAACAGGAGCCGGAGCCGGAAGCCGTCTATCCTTAGGAGCGGCAGTCGTATTCGGCATGGCGATAAACACCATTTTTGCAACGATGTTTATCCCCAGTTTTTACGAGTTGCTGCAATTATTCCAGGAAAAAGTACTGGACAAATTCAATCGGAAACAGAAATAAGCCGGCCAATATAGAATAGGTTTATACAAGCATTAAAATTACCTATTTGACAGGCATTTAATAACAGCTTACTTTTACAGCACATTTAAAAACAAAATCTGTATGAAAGCAGTTTTATATAATAAAGGCAAGATATAATCTGACGAATTACAGGCTAAAAAACATCCGTATGAATGACAGAAAACTAACGACAGCCAACGGTCGTCCCGTTGCAGACAATCAGAACACGCAGACAGTGGGTCCGCGTGGGCAGGTCTTATTACAAGACCCATGGTTAATTGAAAAGCTCGCCCATTTCGACAGGGAAGTGATCCCCGAAAGACGTATGCATGCTAAAGGTTCAGGTGCCTATGGTACTTTTACCGTTACAAATGACATCACAAAATACACAAAAGCCGCGATATTCAGCGAAGTAGGTAAAAAAACAGACTGTTTTGTCCGCTTCTCGACCGTTGCCGGCGAACGTGGTGCTGCCGATGCGGAACGTGACATACGCGGTTTCGCTATTAAGTTCTATACCGAAGAAGGTAACTGGGACCTGGTGGGAAACAACACACCCGTATTCTTCCTGCGCGACCCGTTGAAGTTTCCAGACCTTAACCACGCCGTCAAACGGGATCCGAAAACAAACATGCGCAGTGCCAACAACAACTGGGACTTCTGGACCTTGCTTCCCGAAGCCTTACACCAAGTAACGATCACGATGAGCCCTCGCGGCATTCCCTATTCCTACCGCCACATGCATGGATTCGGAAGCCACACGTACAGCTTCATCAATGCCGATAACGAACGCATCTGGGTGAAATTTCATCTTAAGACATTACAGGGCATTAAGAACCTGACCGACCAGGAAGCCGAAGCGATCATTGCGAAAGACCGCGAATCACACCAGCGTGACCTTTTCGAAAGCATCGAGAAAGGCGATTTCCCGAAATGGAAGTTCCAAATCCAGTTGATGACAGTCGAAGAGGCAAACAACTATCACATCAACCCCTTCGATTTGACGAAGGTATGGCCGCACGGAGACTTCCCGTTGATGGATGTAGGTATCCTGGAACTGAACCGCAATCCGGAAAACTATTTCGCCGAGGTCGAACAAGCCGCCTTCAATCCGATGAATATCGTGGATGGTATCGGATTTTCTCCTGACAAGATGCTGCAAGGCCGCCTCTTCTCATACGGAGATGCACAACGTTACCGTTTAGGAGTCAACTTGGAGCAGATTCCGGTAAACAAACCGCGTTGTCCGTTCCATGCTTACCATCGCGACGGAGCCATGCGTGTAGACGGCAACTACGGTGCAGCCAAAGGATACGAACCTAACAGTTACGGTGAATGGAAGGACACACCCGAAAACAAGGAACCGCCCTATCCTGCCAACGGTCCTATCTACAACTATAACGAGCGTGAATACGACGACGATTACTACAGCCAGCCCGGTGCACTATTCCGTCTGATGCCGGCCGACGAACAACAACTCCTGTTCGAAAACACTGCCCGTCAGATCGGAGGAGCCGAACTGTTCATCCAGCAACGTCACGTGCGCAATTGTTATAAGGCAGATCCCGCTTATGGCAAAGGTGTAGCCGATGCATTAGGAATCAGTTTGGAAGATGCATTACAAGAAACCAGATAAATAAAAATATCTATCAAGTAAAAGGAGGTCAAAACTATCCTGTTCCCGCGCTTGACGCGGGATCGCATTAAAAACCGACCCTATAAAAATCTGATTGATAAGGTCTGTCCTTTTGCGGCCCCGCGAGGGGCGCGGGGACAAGGATAGTTTGACACACCTCCTTTTTTATTAATCAACTTTATATTCTCCTATCTGTTTGAACCCGTTCAGGAAGTCCGCCACCGGCAAACGTTTCTTACCGGCCAATTGAATGGATAACAAACGCAGGTATCCATCTTCCACTGCTACATCGATATAACTTTTACGATCGGTCCGGACGGTTCCGACGGGAAGTTCATGTGCGACAAAATGCTTCTCTGCCTGATAGATTTTCAGTGTGGTACGCACACCTTCCGGAGAAACGATTTCAGTCCAGGCCGCCGGATAGGGAGACAGACCACGGATAAAGTCATAAATCCTTTTCACCGGCTGATGCCAATCAATACGGCAAGTCTCTTTGAAAATCTTCGGAGCGGGCCGGAGTTCGGAAGGATCTTTATAAAATTCTTCCTGAGGAACGGCATCTGCTTTTCCTTCCAGCAGCAAATCGACGGTTTCCAATACCAACCCAGCCCCCATTGTCATCAGAGAATCATGGACAATGCCCACATCATCCGTATCGGCAATAGGCAAATGCTTCTGGCGGATAATCTTCCCCGTGTCGATCTCGTGAGTCAGGAAAAAGGTTGTCGCACCGGTTTCTGTATCTCCGTTGATCACCGCCCAGTTGATAGGCGCAGCTCCCCTGTATTGAGGAAGCAAAGAGGCATGGAGGTTAAACGTTCCCAAGCGAGGCATATTCCAGACAACTTCCGGCAACATACGGAAAGCGACGACGATCTGCAAGTCCGCTTTCAAAGCCCGCAGCTCGGAAAGAAAAGCCTCATCTTTCAGTTTTTCCGGCTGGAGTACCGGCAATTCCTTCGATACGGCATATTGCTTCACAGGACTTGCCTGCAAGACACTCCCATGACGGCCGACCGGCTTGTCCGGCATCGTAATCACCCCTACTATATTATATCCGCCCTCAACCAAGGCACGCAGGCTCTCCACCGCAAAATCGGGAGTGCCCATATAAACGATTCGTAAATCTTCTTTCTTCATTTTTTAATCTCCTGAAAAGTTTTCAACCAGCACTTCGCGGTATGAATTAAATATCTTCGATTTGGACATAAAACCGATATACCGTCCTTCCTCATCTACAACCGGCAGGTTCCAGGCCTTCGTATCGTCAAAGATACGCATGATCTGCTCCATCGGCGTCCCTACCTGGATCTTGGCAGGTGCCGAAACCATGAACTTGGAGACGTGAAACCGGTTATATAACTCAGGGCGGAACATAATGTTCCGGATATTATCCAACAGAACGAGTCCTAACAGGATTCCCCGCTCGTCGATAACCGGGAACGTGTTTCGTCCGCTCTTGGCAATCACCTTCACCATATCTCCCAAAGACATTTCGGGAGAGACGGTCAGGAAGTCACGTTCGATCACACTGTCGGTATTCAGCAACGTCAACACGGCACGGTCTTTATGATGGGTAAGCAACTCTCCTTTCTGAGCCAGACGCATTGAATAGATACTGTGCGGAAGAAACATCTTGATCGTGATATAAGAACTCACGGATACGATCATCAGCGGAAGGAAAAGAGCGTATCCTCCGGTCAGCTCCGCAATCAGGAAGACACCGGTCAGCGGCGCGTGCATGACACCGGACATGATTCCCGCCATTCCCAATAAGGCGAAATTCTTCTCCGACAGATACATCGTAAAAGGGAAATAGTTGGACGCATGAGCAAACACGAATCCGGCAATACATCCCAAATACAAGCTGGGAGCAAATATACCACCGCAACCGCCTCCTGCATTCGTCGCACTCGAAGCAAAGACCTTAAACAACAGGATCAGCGTAAGGAATATCTGCAATCCCCAATAGGTATCGTTCAAGCTATAAAACATACTCTTATCCATTATATGGGAAAACTGCCCGTTCAACAAAGACGAAATCGTATCGTAACCTTCACCGTAAAGCGGAGGAAATATGAAGATCAACACACTCAACATGATCCCCCCGACGACGAATTTCTTCCAGTAATTATTCAAGTTGCGATACATTCCCTCAACCCGGTTCATGACCTTGGTAAAATAGAGAGACACCAGACCGCAGAAAACCCCGAGCAGCAGCACATAAGGGATACGCTCGATCACAAACGCTTCAGTCTGCGAAAACGGAAACATCGCTTCCGTACCCGTAAAGATATAGGAAACGGTCGCAGCCGTCACCGAAGTGATAAGCAAAGGCAGTACCGACGTCATCGTCAAGTCCAGCAACAGCACTTCCACCACAAACACCACCCCTGCAATCGGAGCTTTGAAAATACCGGCAATCGCACCGGCAGCCCCACAACCGACCAGCAACATCAGCGTCTTTTGCTCCATGCGGAACAAGCGGCCCAAATTGGAACCGATCGCCGACCCCGTCAGCACAATCGGCGCCTCCGCCCCTACCGATCCGCCGAATCCGATCGTAATGGCACTGGCAATGGTAGACGACCAAATGTTATGCCGCTTGATGCGTCCCTGCCTACGGGAGATAGCATACAGAATCTTGGTGACCCCATGGCTGATGTCATCCTTCACAATGTTACGCACAAACCAGCCTGCAAGAAAAATCCCGACTACCGGATACACCAGATACAAATAGTTGGCTTCCGTCGCATTGAAATTATCTGTTAAGAAGTTCTGTATCTGGTGAATGAAGAACTTCAATAGTAAAGCGGCAAACGCAGTGAAAATCCCCACCAGAAAACTCAATATCAGGATAAACTGTTTCTCCTTGATATTATTTTCCCGCCACTTGATGCAACGCTGCAATAAACTAAGTTTTTCCTCTTTCATTTATTCGCGAATTATCTTAATCACTCCACCTTTGTCCAGTTTTATAATACTTGAGGGTTTCGGTCTGCTCATATCGTCCTGACGATAGCCGACGATATAGTCTACTGCCGATTTGATCTCGTCACTGATTTCACTAAAGTTGGCAGCTCCCGGCTGGCCGCTTACATTGGCTGATGTAGACACGATTGCCTTGCGGAACTGCTGGCAAAGACGTTTGGAAAACGCTTCATTCGTCACACGGATTCCCACGCTTCCGTCTTCCGCAAGCAGGTTCGGAGCCAAATTGCGTGCACCGGAATAGATAATCGTCAATGGTTTATCAGCAACTTCTATCAAATCCCATGCCACATCAGGAACATCCTGTACATAAAAATCCACCTTGACAGACGAATCAACCAGCACCAGCATAGCTTTGCTATCGGCACGTTTCTTAATCTCATATAC
>ENA-OPBE01001857-OPBE01001857.1-human-gut-metagenome-genome-assembly--contig:-NODE-1857-length-17115-cov-1.716940_pt1 | contig 17115 bp, 9 predicted proteins | sample MGYA00241066_ERZ501448 | MGnify/ENA primary metagenome ERZ501448 (study PRJEB25962, sample SAMEA2042585) | human gut metagenome | biome: human gut; feature: human-associated habitat; material: faeces...
TTACATTCTCCGATCAGATACTGCGTTGCGTGTTTGGAAACAGCGAGAATATCAATTTCGGTTTCCTGCACTTCTCTTTTATCATCTTTTCGTCTGACTGTTGTTTTTCCCCACCAACGCCCCATTTGAGAATATCGAAATGGCAGAGCATTGGCTTTTTGCATTTCACGAACATATTCCCGACAGATGTCCTCGAAAACAGATGCTGTAAACTCGTGAAGCTGCGGAGCAATGGCATACTCATAAACACCATCTACATCGCCGCCTTCCAGTTCTGAGTAATTTGTAAAAACAAACGCATACCAAAACCGAAAGAAATTATCTGTCAGATGATAAAGTCCACGATTGGTGTTTGCTTTCTCTTTTATCCCATCAGAAACAGAAAACTCCCGTTCGACAATTTCCAGTTCAATCAGATTTTTCAAATATACACTTGTTTTCGAAGTATCATCCACCAACGATTTCATGCTGATTTCATTGAGTTTGGTATTGCCAAGAGCAACAGCTTCAATGATGGAATTGTATAATGGTGTTTCTCTCAATTCCTGTCGCAAAAGAAATTCCACTTCGCTATACAGTGTACAGCCCTTGGTGAGAATATTTTTCTTGATGTTCTCTGCAAGTGTCAGATCGCTGTCAAATTGTTTCAGATAATGCGGAATACCACCAAGAATCGCATAAGCAAGTACTTTATCCCGATCAGAATAATTCGGAAAGAATTGAATGGCTTCGTAGAATCCCATTTCTTTCATCTTATAAATTCCGGTCGCTCTTCCATAAAGCGGATTCTTTTCTGCAAGAATTTCTTTTTCAATAAAACTCATTGCACTTCCGCATAGAATCAGCATAACGTTCTCGTCTTTTAGGATTTCATCCCATAAATTCTGCAAAATGGACGGTATGCTTGGATTGCCCTTACACATATAAGGAAATTCATCGATTACCACCAGCTTTTTTGCATCACCATACGGCAATTCCGTGATGGCACGAAATGCTTTCTCCCAGTCTGAAAATTCTGTTATATAAGAACGAGCCGGAATATTTTCTCTCAGCAGTTTTTCTGAAAAGTTTTTCAGCTGCATTTTATCTGTGCATTCTCTGCAGGAAAAAAAGATATGCGGTTTTCCTTTACAGAACTGCCGAAGCGTTTCTGTTTTTCCAACACGTCTGCGACCATACAGAACAATCAACTGTCCGTCTTTTTGACGATATTTATTCTCTAAAAATTGTAATTCTGCTTTTCTGCCAATAAACATTGTACTTGCCCCTTTTCTCTAATCGTGATTTAGTAAATCGTGATTTGATATTATTATACCACGGATTTTTGAAAAATGCAAGTGGTGCAGAAAAGTCTAAAATCATCTGAATGATTGTTCCATGTTTGCTTTACTGTATTGAATTAAAGTATCATTTGTTGGTAGGGTGCATTTAGTATAATATAATAAAGATACGCACCCTACAGATGAGGATTTAATATGAGTGATTTTTCTCAGTAAATGTTTCTATATGCTGCCTCTTCCAATGGAACTTGATGTTAAGAATACAAATTTCAGAAAGTGCTTGACTTCATAACAAAAAAGAAAAGACTGTCCCTGCTGACAGACCATGTGCCTCCTAAAGTTTCTCAAACCGTTTTCGGATGGTGTTTAGTACAAATGCAATCCCTTACATCTCACTGTAGTGATATTTTTTCAGTCTCCCACCGACAATTATGCAAATCAAACTCCCAGTCACGCCAAGTATAAACAGCATTAAAGCGGCACCTGAGCCTTTTCCTATGCCGAAAAGTGTTCTTAAAATCGGCAGATCACCATGTCTGACCATAAATGGCTCGCATACGTCATCCACCATAAAACCGCCCAAAAACAGTCCAATCGGGATTGTAAAAAATTGCAGTGTATTTCGGCAGGCATAGACACGTCCTTGTAATTCTACAGGAATCAAACCTCTGAGAATTACCTCCAGATTCGTACTCATAACCGGCACAAAAAGCCATCCGATTGCCTGACCGATACACCATAATACCGGTTCTCTGGAAAATGCCAGGATAAAGTTCTCCGTCCCCATAGCAAACAACATTGTCAGATAGACAATTTTTACCCGATCCTTCGGTTTAGGCAGGGCAGAAACAATTAGACTGCCAACAATCATAGCCGCACCAGAGCAGGAAGTGACGATGCCAAGAACGGTTTGGCTGCCCTTTGGATTTGGGAGAACAAATCCCGGCAGTACGGCGTCAAAAGCAGAAGATACCAAATTGATGCCCGACAAAAACCACAGCAGTGTCAAAATCATAGGATTGCGTTTCAAGAATCCCAGACCTTCTTTTGCAAGACGAAAGACATTTTCGATTCTCTCGCTCCTGCTCTTTGGAATTGAAACAAAAAATAACAGTGCCGTAAATGCAATTATAAAACTTCCGACATCTGCTGCCACGACACCATTCAGCCCCGCAAAAGCGTACAGGGCGGTAGCAATCAAGGGATTTAATATGGAGATCAGTGACCGGGATAGAGAACGAAGTGCACTTGTTTTTTGATAATACTGTTCGGGAATAATCAGTGTCATAGCAACTTCTGAAGCTGGCTGCTGTACCGTGTTCATTAGCCCGGAAATGATGTTCAGGGCATATAAGTGCCATACCATCAGATGATTTGTGCGAAACAAGGCAAACACAGCTATGGTGCAAAGTACAGCAAGCAGGTCACAGACAAGCATGATCTTCTTTTTGTCCAATCGGTCTGTCAGCACTCCTGCAAAGATGCTCATCAATACATAGGGTGTATAAGAGCATATGGTAAGTGCAGCTGTGCTTAAAGAAGAACCCGTAGTCTCGTATAACCATAAGGTAAGTGCAAATGCTGTGATACTGCTACCCAGCTGGGAGACGCTTTGCGTACTCCAGAGAATCAGAAAATTTTTCAGTGGATGTGATTTGTTTTTCATTTATCTTTGCTCCTTTTTCTATAAATGATTGTGCATAACAAAAAGAAGCAAAGTCTGAGGATATCAGCCAAAGGCAATTCCTCCATGCAGTCTCCTCAGACTCTGCATGGAGCAGTTACAATACAAAGTATCATTCTATTTTCCTTTCATAGGTGTGAAAATATACGTATTGCAAAGGATCTGATTTTATTATACTGTGCTTTGGTACCCTTGTCAATGAAACTAAGGTTGTGTTTTTTGCAGGATACTGCACCTATTCATGCTGCTTAATTGCTTTGCACCCTATTTTGTGAAACTAAAGAGTAAATCCAGCAATTCTACATCGCAGAAATTCTTTACCAGTGTGGTCTATCGAAAATCCCTATTCTATATGAAAAAGGTATATTCAAGTATTTCGAGGAAGATGTATGTTATCTGGCGTTTCAGGAGAGTAAGGAAATCAACGTGGATGATATTGAGAAAATCGAGATATCATTGAAACTCTGCGAAATCAAGTTGATTTTTAACTAGTTTTATGGTATAATGGTTACAATAAATATTTGAAAGAAACTGAGGTGATGACTATGGAAAGAAAACCATTGCCAATTGGCATAGAGGATTTCAAACGATTGATCGATGACAAATATTACTTTGTTGACAAAACCTTGATGATAAATGAACTGATCGAAAGTCAGACAATAGTCGGACTTTTTACCAGACCAAGAAGATTCGGCAAGACTTTGAATATGAGCATGATTCAGTGCTTCTTCGAAAAAACAGATGAAAGCAATGCTTATCTTTTTGATGGCCTGAAAATTTCAGAATATCCTGAATGTATGAAATATCAGGGGCAGTACCCGGTCATCAGTATTTCTCTGAAGAGCATGAAGCAAGCGACATTTGAAGAAGCTTTTGCTGTTTTCAAAGACCTCATACGTGCAGAGATACTAAGACATAAAAGCATATTATTTAATAGTGCAGTTATTGAAGAAACAGATTTGGATAAACTGACAAGATTTATTGAATTGAAAGCAGATAAAAGTGATTATAACACTTCAATCGGTTTTCTCTCAACGCTGCTTGCATCTGCATATGGCAAAAAAGTCATCATTTTAATAGATGAATATGACGTTCCGCTTGAAAATGCATTCCATCAGGGATTTTATAATGATATGGTAAATCTGATTCGTTCCGTATTTGAATCAGCACTTAAAACCAATCCTTCCCTTGACCGTGCATTTCTAACAGGATGTCTAAGAGTTTCAAAGGAAAGTATTTTTACAGGACTGAACAACCTTCAGATTTTTTCTATTATGAGTACAAAATTTGATGACAGTTTCGGATTTACACAAAAAGAAATTGACAGTTTGCTTGAATGTTATGGATTGGAAAATAAATCTTCAGACATAAGGCATTGGTATGATGGTTATAAATTTAATGATGTTGAGATATATAATCCATGGAGTGTATTGAATTATCTGTCGGAAGCAACCGATAAAAATTCCATTCCGTGCAAACCATACTGGTCCAATACAAGTTCAAACGAAATTGTAAAACGCCTGATTGAAGAATCTAACGACAGAACGAAAAACACAATAGAAGACCTGATAAACGGAACACCTGTCAAAGCACAGATTTTTGAAGATGTCACATATGGAACAATAGACATTAACAGCGAATATATCTGGAGCTTTCTCCTTTTCACAGGTTACCTAAAAGTAATTTCTTACGAAACAATCGGTGATGAAACTTATTATGAAATGGTGATTCCGAACACTGAAATCAAAAGCATTTACAAAAATACAATTCGTGCATGGTTTACAAAAAAATTAAATGCTGACAGCAGAAAGGATATTCTTGAAGCCATCCTGAATGCAGATGCAGAAAAATTAGAAGATCTTCTCTGTACATGGATGACAGATACGATCAGCTGTTTTGATGAAAGAGAAAATTTTTATCATGGTTTTGTCGCAGGACTTGTTTCAGGATTCAATGGATATGTAGTCGTTTCAAACAGAGAGTCGGGAAACGGGCGTTTTGATCTGGTAGTGAAGCAACGTTCCAAATGGCACTATGCTGCCATACTGGAATTCAAAATCGTTGATAAATTCAACCAAATGCTTAATGCCTGTGATGAGGCATTACAGCAGATCGAAGATAAGGATTATGAAGCATCTTTAAGAGATGAACAATACGAAAATATCGCAAAACTTGGCATATGTTTCTGTCAGAAAAGATGCAGAGTAAAATCCGGCGGTATTGATCGGTTTGAGTATTAACAAAAAGCCATTGAGGAAATTGCTCCTCAGTGGCTTAATTTTTTCCACATAATAAATCCTATACAAGCACCAAGCGTATTATTGAACACATCATCAAACTCACAAAGACCTCTGCCTGTGAAATACTGTGTTATCTCTATTGCTGCTGAAAAGATTAATGCTATAAGAAATATGCTTCCCAGTTTCCGAAACTTTTGGTGCAGGCAAGGTAACAAGAATCCCATAGGCATCAGCATAAGGATATTGCACCCGATCTGCTGTGACCAGTAAAGTTTTCTATCTGTTGTTATGAGTTCCCGCATTTCCCAAAAGGGCATAAGCATTGCTCTGCGTTCGCCCCACTGTCTGTCGATCAGTGTCAGCCATAGAACAATAAATATGTATATCAAAAAGACTGCAATTAGCAGCTTTTTCCGCTTACTCAACGGTCACACTCTTGGCAAGGTTTCTCGGCTTATCCACGTCAAATCCCTTGCCTACGGACACATAGTAAGACAGCAATTGCAGCGGAATTACAGCAAGACTGCCTGCAAAAAGGTTGTCGATTTTCGGGATATACACCGTAAAGTCTGCGACATCTTCCATGTTATAATTGCCGTATGTCGTGAGTCCGAACAGCTTTGCACCACGGCTCTTGACTTCTACCATATTACTGATAGTTTTTTCATAGAGTGCAGATTGTGTTACTACGCTGAATACCACTGTACCGTCCTCGATCAGGCTGATCGGTCCGTGTTTCAGTTCGCCTGCTGCATATGCCTCCGAGTGAACATAGCTGATCTCTTTCAGTTTCAGACTGCCTTCCATACCGATTGCGTAGTCGATGCCACGTCCAATAAAGAATGCGTCCTTGATATTCACTACCTTGGAAGCAAACCATTGCAAACGCTCTTTATCCTCCAGAATCTTTTCGATCTTTTCAGGGATCGTATTGATCTCAGCGATAAGCTCTGCGAATCTCTCTTCTGTGATCTCTCCTCTTGCCTTGGCAAACTGCATGGCAAGCAGGTAGGCTGCAACAAGCTGACAGCTGTATGCCTTGGTTGTGGCAACGGAAATTTCAGGACCTGCAAGAGTATAGAACACGTTATCCGCTTCTCTTGCAATAGAAGAACCAACTACGTTGACAATACCAAGAGTTTTTACGCCCTTTTCTTTGCAAAGACGAAGTGCTGCGAGACTGTCTGCGGTTTCTCCTGACTGGCTGATGATAATGGCAAGACTGTTTTTTGCAAGCTGCATTTCTCTGTATCGGAATTCCGATGCCAGCTCCACACGGACAGACAGAGAGGTCAGCTTTTCCAGAACATACTGTGCCGCCATTCCTACATGATATGCAGAACCACAGGCAATGATATATACCTGCTGAATGTTCTGCATTTCTTCATCTGTCAGGCTCTCAAAATTGATATTTCCGTCCTTCAGGACAGAGTTGATGGTATCCCTGACTACTTTCGGCTGTTCATGTATCTCCTTTAACATGAAATGCTCATATCCGCTTTTTTCTGCCGCCTCTGCGTCCCAGTCGATGGTTTTCATTTCCTTCTGAATCTCTTCACCGTCAAGGTTATAGAAGGTTACTTCTCCCTTGGTCAGCTTTGCAAGCTCAAGATTGCCGATATAGTAGACATTTCTGGTATATTTCAGTATAGCAGGAACGTCAGATGCAAGATAGCTTTCGCCGCCTGTCACACCGATAATCATAGGACTGTCTTTTCTGGCAGCGTAGATCTCACCGGGATAGTCCTTGAACATGACTGCAAGTGCGTAAGAGCCACGGATTCTTACAAGAGCGTGATTCAGAGCATCTACAGGTGTTCCGAGGTACTTCTTGTAGTAATAGTCGATCAGCTTAACTGCCACTTCTGTATCAGTCTGTGACTTGAAGGTATAGCCCTTTTTGACCAGCTTTTCACGAAGTTCCTGATAGTTCTCGATAATGCCGCAATAACATTTTCGTCATCGCTGCAATGCGGGTGAGCATTCGTGGCAGACGGTTCACCATGCGTTGCCCAGCGAGTATGACCAATACCACAACTTCCTTTGACTGCCTTGCCGTCATTGGTCATTTCCTTTAGGACTTTCAGCTTTCCCTTTGCTTTGACGATTTCAGGCTCTGCATCGCCGTTTCTGACAGCAATACCGGCTGAATCATAACCTCTGTATTCCAGTTTTGACAGACCGTCCAGAAGAATCGGTGCTGCTTCATTTTTTCCTGTAAACCCAACAATTCCGCACATGTTTTACTCCTTTTAATCTCTTCTGAAAATATCTCTGGTGTAGACCTTTTCTGCTACATCATCAAGACATGGATCATATCTGTTTGCGATAATCGCATCAGACATTTCCTTGAATTTTGCAAGGTCGTTGACAACGACGCTTCCGAAGAATGTTTCGCCGTCTTCTAACGTTGGTTCATAGATGATAACTGTTGCACCTTTAGCTTTTATACGCTTCATAACCCCTTGAATTGAGGACTGGCGGAAGTTATCGCTGTTGGACTTCATCGTCAGACGATAAACACCGATCACTATCTGTTTTTCAGAATCAGCATTCCAGTCGTTGTTCTTGCTGTAATCGTAATATCCGGCATTTTGCAGGTATACTCCGACGACCCGAACGTCTGCACACCATTTTTGGAAGAGCTGGAACATTTGGGAATTTTGTGTCCGGAAGGACCAATGATTCAGAAAACCACATTTCTGGCGTGTGCACTGGGAGAAATGCTGATTGACTTCACCATGCAGGGCAGAAATGAACAGGGACAGCGTGTCTTTGCACAAAATGCCGGCGGTGCTCCGGCAAACGTCATGGCTGCTATGGCAAAGCTGGGGGCAAGAACCGCCTTTATCGGCAAAGCCGGAAATGATATGCACGGCAGATTTCTCAGGGAAACGCTGGAACAGTGTGGAATTGACAGCACTGGTTTTACGCTGAGCAATGATTATTTCACAACACTGGCATTTGTGGACGTCAAGCCGGACGGAGAGCGGGAGTTCTCCTTTGCACGGAATCACGGTGCAGACAAGATGTTGGAAAAGGGTGACGTTCCGCTGGAACTGATCCGCAGCAGCGGGATTCTGCACATCGGCTCGATTTCGCTGACCGATGAGCCAGCTCGCAGCACCACCCTGTTTGCGGTGCAGAAAGCGAAAGAAGCAGGCTGTGTGATCTCTTACGATCCGAATTATCGTGCTTCCCTCTGGAAATCGGAGGAACTTGCCAAAAAGCAAATGCGGAACATGGTGCCGCATGCAGATCTGATGAAGATCTCAGAGGAAGAAACCATGCTGCTCACTGGTGAGAGCAACTATCAGAAAGCTGCGGAAGTCCTGATGCAGGGCGGCGTAAAAATCGTGGTCGTAACACTTGGAAAAACAGGTGCCTACGTCCAAACCAGACAGGGCGGACAGCTGGTAAAGGGTTTCCGGAACAAGGCGGCAGATGCGACTGGTGCAGGCGATGCATTCTGGGGCGGATTTCTGTTTCAGTTCAGCCGCTGCGGAAAAGCACCGGAAGCTGTCACAACAGAAGAAGCAGCAGAGTTTGCAGATTTCGGAAATGCTGTGGCGAGCGTTTGCGTCCAGAAACACGGGGCGATTCCGGCAATGCCGAATATGGCACAGGTCATGGAGCAATTAAAAGAAGAGAGGTTATAAGCATGAATTTGCAGGACAATGCGACCGGATTCCAGCACATAGGATTCCCGACCAACGATTTGCAGGAAACCATTGCTTTTTATGAAAAGCTTGGATTCAGCGTGGCGCTTCGCACCTATAACGAAGAAGCCGGCGAAGCAGTTGCATTTTTGCAGTTGGGAAACCTGATGCTGGAGATCTATGAGAATCATCAGGCATCGATGCAGGCAGGAGCATGGGATCATCTGGCAATCGATGTCAAGGACATCGAAGCCGCCTATGAAGAGATCTGTGCACTTGGACTGAACAACCAGAAAGATATCATTCATTTTCTGCCCTTCTGGGAGCATGGCGTAAAGTTCTTCAAGGTTCTTCAAGATTACAGGGCCGAACTGCGAAGTAATCGAATTTAGTCAGATCCTTTGAGAATTTCATAGAAAGTCGTTTTTAGAGGATAACAAACAGACCTTGGAACAGCAATAAGCTTGCCGTTCCAAGGGCTGTTTTGTGATAGGTAAAGTGATCCTGGATGCTCCAGCTATGTTCGCTAATAAAAAAGTGAGCCAAAATCACATGAAATGATATTTAAATTTTGAGCCACTTTAACTACGAATTAGACGCATTTATTCCGCGGTTTGCTAACAATGAGCCTCTATGACTGTGGCTTTGGGCAGAAGGAGAAAATGACGCAATAGCGCTTCTGCTCGGCAATTAGCCTACCACAGTCATACTCATTGTCAAGTAATTTTCGCGGCATAAACGCTTACGCAGTAGATCAAATGTTTATTAGCAATCACAGTTGTATTTAACAAGTTCATCATAGAATATCACTTCTACTGTATGACCTTTTTGCCTGCTCAAGAATGGCTTTATACTTGCTTTCTCCGCTGTATCCAGGAGACACAATGAGATAATAAGAAATCCTCCATCCCATTTTCACCACATTCAAAATCCAATTCTTCGAGTTTGATCTGCCGTACTGTTTAAGTCAATGTTTTCATCCTCCAGATAATCCTGCACATCCGATCGTATGATCGCAGAATCTGTGATGCCTTCCTCATCCGTCCGAAGATTCTGGTTCATGATCACCTGTTCGAGAATATTCCGAACTGTACGGGCGTTCGCAAAGTTTGGTCTTAGCCTGTCATATTCCACAATATCAAGCACAAGTGCAAGTGCATCGTCATCTATGGTATATTTTTTTCGTTGCAGAAAACGCTGTGCGATCTCGGAAAGCTCTTCCTGCGTATAATCAGGAAACTCAAGCGAAAACTGTATTCTTGAGGAAAATCCCGGATTCGTACTGATAAATGCACCCATTTCATCTTTATAACCGGCAAGAATCACGCAGAACTGTCCGCGCCGATCCTCCATTTGTTTCAAAAGAACTGCAACCGCCTCATCACCATAACCGGCTGTTCCATTGTCTGTACTTTGGGTAAGACTATATGCTTCGTCAATGAACAAGACACCGCCCATGGCATCATTGATCTTATTCAGCGTTTTTGATGCTGTCTCGCCAACATATTTACTGATGAGACCGGAGGAATCGGTTTCCGTGAGTTTGGCCTCCGGCAGCACACCGGCTTCATACAGAATCCGAGATAAGATCCGGGCAACCTCCGTCTTTCCCGTGCCGGGATTGCCGCAAAAACACATATGCAGATTCATATCCGAATCGTCTTTATTGCGCTTGACATATGCTTTGATTTTCTTTACCATGCGTTTCACAGAGCGCAGTCCCACCAGCTGTTCCAACTCATCCTCTGCCGTCAGGATCTTCCTTTCTGTGCCCTCGCCGCTTGTGGGAAGATTGACATGATTTTCCTTGATATAATTGTTCACGTCCACAAGTTCCAGGGTTTTATCCGCAGTCCCTGCACAGCGTACATTCTGACACATAATGACCTGCTCAATGATATTCCGCATCTCACGGGCATTTGCAAAGTTTGGTTCTTTTCGGATATAATCTGTGATATCCAGCATTCTGTCCTTTGCCGCATTACTTGCAGTATATCCTCCGGATTTCAGCATCAGTGCAGCGATCTGCCCCAATTCGTCCCGATTGTAATTTGGAAAATCCAACGTAAATTGGATCCTAGACTGAAATCCCGGGTTAGACGCAAGCATTTCATGCATCTGGTTTTTATATCCTGCAAGAATTACGCAGAATTCACCCCGATAGTCTTCCATTGCCTTTATCAGCGTTGACACTGCCTCATGGCCATAGTCACCGCCTGTGTCTCCCTGCACAAGAGAATACGCCTCATCAATAAACAGCACACCGCCCATTGCCTCTTCAATGACGGCTGCGGTTTTCATTGCCGTCTGTCCGACATAGCCTGCAACAAGACCGCTGCGGTCTGTTTCGACCACCCTGTCTGTGCGGAGAAGGCCATTTTCATGAAGTATCCCTGCAATGATCCGGGCAACTTCCGTTTTGCCCGTTCCCGGATTTCCCAGAAAGCACATATGCAGATTGGGTTTCGCATTTCCCTGATTTGCTATCGCATATGCCTTGATTTTTCGGATGCTTGATTTTATGGTATCCAGTCCAATAAGTGATTCCAGCTTTTTTTCACAGCTGCCGACTACAAGATAGCCTTTTGTTCCGGTCATATAGTGATACATGTCAAGATCAAGCATTTTCTGATAGAGTTCGAAGAGTTCATCTTCCGACTTGTCTTTCAGAAAATCTTCTGCATCGATGATTTCAGCGGCAGCATGAAACTGCCCTGCAAAGATCGAGGATAACCGTTTATTACACGCTTTCGCAGACATTTCTTCATAAACTTTATCGCTGTCAAAGGTGTAGAAATATTTTCTTTTTTTCACCGGAGCAGCTAAGAGTACAAATACCGCATCCCACAGTACTTTCACCATGGCGGTCAGTTCTGTACTGCCATCCTCAAAAATATCAATGATATATTTCTTCTCCAGAACTTTGTCACAGGCAGAGATACGCTCTGCCATCATATCCTTCCAGTTGATCTCTTGCTTTTTTTCCGGAACATGGAATGTTTTGACTTCCGCATCATAGGCACGTCCGTAAATGTTGTTTGCCCGTATAAACTGATAGATCTTATCTGCCATCTGATCGATCTTTTCGAGAAGCTGGTCGGCAATCCCGATGAGATCATGATTAGCACACTCCGTATACTGCACTGTGACAACTGGAAAAGCTGCTTTTTCCGGTTCTGCTTCTATTCCAAGTTCCAAAAGCACACGCTGCAAATATACAGCCGTCTCCTCTGACAGCGTTTCCAGTTCCTTGCATTTTGACGAATAGTTTTTGCAGAAGGTTTCATGGAAATATCGCTGCATCTGCTCTGCACTGTTTTTCAGCCGCCGATAAAATGTCTCTGTTTTCTCAGACTTTGTGACATAAACTTTGATTTTCTGAAAATCGGGAAAACGGTCAATATCGTTCCTCAGCTTTCCAAAATCCAATGTGCTCACATCGATCTCCTGACCAATGGTCTTATCTGCAAGGCTGCGTATTTCACGGATCATTACTTCACTGCGTTCATACGGCTGCGGAAACATCATATATCCGCATACCGGACAAGTACAGCTTTCCTTGCTTTCTTTCACCGTTCCACAAGCAATGCATTGATATTTTTTCATCACAGATCAACTCCCAGTGCAATCTTTGCTGCCTCAAGCGGTGTTTTATAAAAGCCCACTGCAATCTCTCTTTTCAATTTATCTGAAAGGAGCATATAGTTATCTCGGCTGCTTTCCGGCAGAAGAATTTTTTTTGCTCCTGCATTTACTGCCGCAACAAAAATATCTTCCAGCATCGTAATCACCGGCATTGTTTCACCGGACATCACCACTCTGCCGCAAATCACCATAGAAGGCAATATAGGGCGATTTGCGAGTGCCGAATACAGGCCAACAACCTCAGCCACTGATACTTCGTCACTCACATTCCGGTTCTGCAAATCGTTATAATACAAGCTGTAATCAAAACTGGAAGGGCTGCCGTCGATCAGCTTCTCACTGTTCTCCACAAAATAGTGAAATGCCGCAGTCAGACTGTCACGCACGCTTTTCGGCGCCCCCGCAAGTCCCTCTACATTCCGGAAATTGAATTTGCCGCTACCCTCAATCAGCTTATTTTCAAAGCGGTAAACACCGATATGTCCATCAATAGAGCTTCCAATGGCATAAACATAACCCGGCTTTCCAAAACTCTCCGGAATCAGGGAACCACTTGCGATCTCCGGCAGATCCACAGAAAATTCTTCTCCGGTGTCCAGATCGATATACCCCAGCATCACATCACTGAACTCTGCCGGATTCATTTTCCGGAGCTGTTCCTTGACTCTGCGGCGGCACTCGATCGCATATTCCAACAATTCTCTTGCCTCTTCCTTTTCGATGCGCTCGTCCGGGTAGATCAATTTTGCAAGTCCTGAAAAAGTCCGTCTGACTGCGGTATCATCACGGGTATTGAAATTATTGTTCAAAGCGAAATATTCCCCAAATGAATTGGTGAAATCATACTTTCGCATGGCATGACAGAATTCAGAAAAGCAGTCGGAAATCAGTCCATAACGGTTCGTAAACAAGCTTGCCCTCAGTTTGGGCGTTTCCCATCCCGGAAGATAGGCGTGGATTCTATCAAAAAAGGCGGAATCGTTGTTGAACGCCTCCGGAAACGGTTCAAATAAATTGGTAGTTCGCAGCATATCTTCTACACTGCGGAATGTGTTTCCCTCAAAAGCGATAGACGCATCGGAGTTGATCGAATCGCTGCCTCTTGCAAAGCTGCCGTTCGCCATGTAGTTTTTCATGATCTGAATCATATCGCCGGAGGTGTTGGTAATGCCGCCAACCTCATCGAACGCCACACAATCCCAATTTCCAACAAGTCCCACACGATGAGATGCCATATTGTAAAACATATTGGATACCGTTGTATGACCGCTGCTCATCAGGATCGAGTACGGAGAAAGTTCGCTGTAAGCATGCGATTTTCCGGTACCTCTCGGTCCCAATTCCACAAGGTTATAGTTTTTCTGAATAAACGGCACAAACCGCAGCAGATAGTGCAGTTTCTGTTTTTCGCTCAGCTCTTTCGGCTCATAGCCAGCAGAGCGTAACAGAAGTGTGATCCATTCGTCTTTGGTAAATTGCTTTCTTGCCTCGAAGATCTCGTCAAGATCCAGGTTTGCCATTTGTATAGGTTTCAGTGCTGCGATTGTAAAGGGCGATTCATATTTTGACTTTTTCTTTTTCCGCTTTCTACCGCGTTTCTTTTTGTTGCCGTCAAAAATGTCTTCTTCATATTCCTCCTCTTCATCATCTTCCTTTTCAAGCCCTACATATTCAATCTTGATAATACACCAGATGCCGCCGATCAACAGCTTTTCATTATGTGTTACCAGATCAGAATTCACCTCAAAATCCTGCAGATCCAGATTGGTAAAGCTTGCAACATATTTATCCTCAGATTCATCCAGCCTGACAGTCACCTTATCGATCACAGTGTACTGCCCGTTTTCCTTGATTTTTGATTTTACATAATCACTTTGATCCGGACGCACATAGTTCTCGCTAAGAATCTTCTTGATTTTTTCCAGGCCAGTCTTGATTGCATCCTCATCATCTGTGGCACAGTACATTCCCAGCAGATATTCCAATACATAAGTCGGAACATTTGCGCCCTTTTTCATAAGGGATGTCAAGTCTTTACGAACAGACTTGCCAGGAAATGCTGCAATTACTTTCCTATCAAATTCATCCATGATGATTCCTCCCATTGCATTTTGATTTGGAACGTGCAGTTCCATTTCCAGCTGTTTCTGTGCTGCCTGATAATCCGGTGCATTCCGCTTTTGCGAATGTCGATAATGACATATGCGACCTTTTCCGTTGGAGGACAACAGTATCTTTGCACCGATCGCTCCAGCCCAGATCAGCTGTTTCACTGCCTGATTTCCTTCCCGGTTTTGTTTTGCCCGCACTTCACGCCTAGTCGTTCCTTGTATGGTCACCCAGGGACTTCTCATTCCGCCTTTTACTTTAAATTTTCTTGTTTTCATTGCGGTTTCCCCTAAAAATCAAAATCATTGGAGAAAGCAATCTTTACGGAAAATTCTGTCCGCTCCATGATCTCGCCGGTTTCCTTGTCCACAATATTCAGATAATACGCCGCACTTCCATCAAACGCAACGCTTTTCAAAGTGAATCTAACATGGAATACCCGATCCTGCGGCTCGCTGGTTTTATCGGCAAGCAGCGTTTGCACATTGCTCACAGGATTGGAAAGTTCGTCACACAGATAGATCTCATATGTTGCAGGAACCGTTTTTCCGCCAACTGCCTCGCTCTGCATAAAGTCAAGAGAAAAAATGTTGTTGCTGATTCTTCTTGTCATGCTGAGCAGCTTGACAGAAACTTTCTTGATGTCTACAAATTTCTTAGAGGTTTTTGAGATATTCTTGAACGTGATGACCGGCACACAGCACTCCTGCAAAGACACACCGCCGTGAACAAAATTACTGCCGCCGCCCGGTTTCTGAATACGGACATTTTCACAAGGTGTAAGACCGACCAACTCTTCCGCATACTTTTCCATAGAAATGCTCATAAGAACATCTGACTTGCCGGCATTGTCTGTGAGCAGATACCGTCTGCCCGTTTCCAGAACATCTTCAGTGACCAGACTGGTGCTGATCTTTTCACTTTCTGCAAGCGGTTCATAGGAATACAGGAAGCCATGATCAGCAGTAATGAGAATATTAGAGCCGCTCATAGAGTTGACGATCAGACGCACCAGATTTTTGAGTTCCTCCATAGCATCGGCACAGGCCTCAAAAACTTGATTTTCTGTATTCGCCTTATCCCCCACTGCATCAATGATATTGTGATAAATGTACACCACTTCTGCACCGCTGACAAGTTCCCGCCGCTGGGATTGTTTCATGGCGAGCAGTGCTTCATATGTCACCGCACAGTTTTTCAGATTTTTCCCTTTTAGAATCTTATCTCTGTTTTCTGTCCCATCTGTAGACACTCCATCACACAGCACTTTCATGGTATCAGTAACCGTCAGTGTCTTGTGAGGCAGCAGTGCCGCCATGCCGAATTTGGTGATACTCGGGAAAACCGACTGCATCGCCGACAGCTTCGCCGTGCCGTTCGTTTCCCGCAAAAGCTTTTCTGTCAGTTCTGCCGCCACCTCATAACGCAATGCATCAGAAATAATCACAAACACTCTGCTGTCATTGGTGACTGGCTGCACAATTCTCCGATAAAAGTCGCTTTGCTGCGGAATACCCTGCAGGGAAAATCCGTCCGCAACAAGCTCTCGGATCAGTGCATTCCAGCTGCCGTTCAGTTCTGACAGATACCAGTTTTTGTAAAGGTTCTCCGCAGTGACCACAGCGCCCTTGAACAGGTCGTCCAGCGCTCCCGACGCACTGACAAGACTTTTCCGGAAGTCCATATGCAGCCGCCGATAGTATGTATCCATATGATACAACTCTTTGCAGTAGGCATCCCACAGTTCCTCATATATCCCGAAGTGAAAGCCTGCAATATGGGCATGGTGAAACTCCTGCATTTTGGCAATATTGTACAGCCCGTCATACAAATAGGCATATCTGCCATACCACTTGGATGTGCGTCGGCTCTCAGCGATTTCCAGAATTTCCTCTGTCTTGATGACATTCTCCGCGATCTCCTGCATAAATCTGCCAATGATTACCTCGTCGATACAGGGCAGGCTGTCCAGACGCATCAGCACTGCCGTATCCACCTTTTCCAGACGCTCCACAAGCCGCATCCGCTCTGTGATGTCATCGGCGGTCTCGAACAGCTTTTCCTGTTCCGCCGAGGCGTTCCACTCGTCAAGGAAGGCATAGCACGCCGGCTGGTTTTCCGGAGAGAGATACTTCTCCAGCCCAGCCAGCACACGCTCCTCCCCGATGGCAGAAAACGCCGTCAGCAGGATATGTGCGGCGAGGTCAAACAGCACATACTTCTCATCGGCATAGCCCGTATACCGTGCCGTCATCTCCTGCAGTGCCTGCATGCTGCCAAACTTTTCGATCTGCTCCAGACAGGTGTTGTCCTCGTTGTACAGCGAATCGCAGAGTATCGCACGCAGGACACCGTTGACGGTATTGTGTCTGGTATTGCACAGCACCGCCATAATGTCGATGTGCAGCTGTCCGGCATTCTGGTACTGCGTCCCCAAGGCGACAAGCTTCGCTGCACGTTCCTTGCTCTCGAAAAATTTGCCGTAGTGTTTCATTGCC
>ENA-OPBE01001860-OPBE01001860.1-human-gut-metagenome-genome-assembly--contig:-NODE-1860-length-17053-cov-2.324685_pt1 | contig 17053 bp, 12 predicted proteins | sample MGYA00241066_ERZ501448 | MGnify/ENA primary metagenome ERZ501448 (study PRJEB25962, sample SAMEA2042585) | human gut metagenome | biome: human gut; feature: human-associated habitat; material: faeces...
AACTCCTTCACCCCGGTGCAGCATCCGGCGAACGATATGACAACCGACATTATTACGACTCATTTCGATTACCACTCCATTGATGCCAACCTCTTAAAGCTCGATATTCTCGGACACGATGATCCGACCATGATCCGTATGCTCGAGGATATCACGCACCTTGATGCGCAGACGATTCCGCTCGATAACCCGGAGGTCATGTCGCTGTTCAAGAGCACCGAGGCGCTCGGCATCAAGCCGGAGGACATCGGCGGCTGTCCGCTTGGATGTCTTGGCGTGCCGGAGTTCGGTACCGATTTCGTTATCCAGATGCTTCTGGACACGAAGCCGCAGTCGTTCTCTGACCTGATCCGTATCTCCGGTCTGTCGCACGGAACCGACGTATGGCTCGGCAATGCGCAGACCCTGATCGAGGAGGGCAAGGCGACGATTTCCACCGCCATCTGTACCCGGGACGATATCATGATCTACCTGATCGACAAGGGACTCGAAAGTGAGCTTTCCTTTACGATCATGGAGAGTGTGCGAAAAGGAAAGGGCTTAAAACCGGAGTGGGAAGAGGAGATGAAGGCCCACGATGTGCCGGACTGGTACATCTGGTCATGTAAAAAGATCAAGTACATGTTCCCGAAAGCCCACGCGGCGGCGTACGTCATGATGGCGTACCGCATCGCTTACTATAAAATTTTCTATCCGCTGGCGTACTATGCGGCGTACTTCTCCATTCGTGCGTCCGCATTCTCCTACGAGCTCATGTGCATGGGACGCGACCGGCTGGAATATTATATGAAAGATTACGAAAAACGGAAAGACACGCTGACTCAGAAGGAGCAGGCAACCGTCAAGGATATGAAGATTGTCCAGGAAATGTACGCCCGCGGCTTCGATTTTGTGCCGGTGGACCTCTATAAGGCACAGGCGCACCGCTTCCAGGTCTACGATGACAAACATCTGATGCCGGCGCTCGACTCGATCGAGGGTCTGGGCGACAAGGCGGCCGACGCCGTTGTCCTTGCGGCACGAAACGGAAAATTCCTCTCGAAAGATGATTTCCGCGACCGCACCAAGGTCAGCAAGACGATTATCGACTTTATGGCGGACCTCGGTGTCTTCGGAGATCTGCCCGAAAGCAACCAGTTTTCGCTGTTCGACTATTAAAAGGAGCGTCCCCTTTCCGTTGCAATCCCGTGCGTCTTGGGGTATAATCAGACGTTGTGGAAAAGAACGAAAACGATTTAGATAAAATAAGGTGAAAAACATTGAGAAGAAGATTGGAACAACTGCTGAACGGCAGATTTGAATATGAGGTTCCCCATCTGCTGCTGTCCGAGACGGAGGTGGCCCTGACGCTGGACGAGGGGCAGAATTTCCGCGGAGAGCTGAATATCGGAGCGGAAGACGGGAGAAGAGTAAAAGGAATTGTGACCACAGATCATCAGAGAATCGTTCTGGCGAAAAATCAGTTCCAGGGAACGGCGAGTACGATTGAGTACGGCGTGGATACCAGCGGATTAAAAGCAGGCGATGAAATCTGTGGAAACATCACCGTCAGCAGCAATCTGGAGGAACGCTGCGTGCGGGTACACGTCTCGATTGCAGGAAAGACAATGAACATTTCCGGACAGGAGATTCATTCCCTGGCAGATTTTGTGCATCTGGCAAGCCATGATTTCGGCGCAGCGTACCGCTTCTTTGTAAAAAAAGAGTTTGCACGTCTTCTTCAGAAAGAGGCACCGGAGCAGATGGCACTTTATCAGGGACTGTCCCACAAGCCGGTGACATTTCAGCATCTGGAGGAATTTCTGGTTGCCCTCGGTCAGAAAGAGCCGGTGATGCTTTCGGCGGAACAGCCGGAGAAAACTGTGCTTACCGTGGACCAGCCGCGCAAGGAAACACTGTATCTGTATAAAAATACCTGGGGCTACGTCCGCATGGAAATCGAGGTGCAGGGAGACTTTCTGGAAGTGGAAAAGAAAGTCGTCACTTCAGAAGATTTCATCGGAAGCGTCTACGGTGTGGAATACATTATCCATCAGGAGAAAATCGGAAACGGCCGCCATTACGGCAGAATTACGGTGCGTCAGGGAAAACAGGAGCTTCGCTTTGAACTGGAAGTGACAAACAGCGAAAAGCATGTGACCAGCAGGAAAAATACGGAGCGCGACCGTCAGATAACTGCCATCGCGCGCGGCTATCTCGATCTGGCAGTCCATAAACGCGACTACCGTACCTGGTATCAGGACACCTGGGAGGCCATCGAGCAGTTCGAAAAAGCCGGCGGAGACATGGCGTGGGTGACGCTGGGAAAAGCATGGCTGTACGAGAGCCATGAGGAAACCGGAAAAGCAAGAGAAACGCTTTCTTACGTAAAAGAGCATCAGGAACTGCTGGACACCGCGGAGAAAAAAGGAGCGTACCTGTATCTGGCATGGAAGCTGAAAATGGAAGTGGGCCATACCGAGCTGGTATCACGCCTTGGAACACTGATGCGGCAGGAGAGTGCAAGCTATTTTCTGTTAAAGCTTGCCATTGATGCCGACGATTCCTGGCAGCAGTCGCTGACCCGTCAGCTCTACGCGATGGAACTTTGCTATGAGTGCGGGTGCAAGAGCCCGCTTCTGTATCTGGATGCGGCCCAGCTCTATCTCCGCCAGGAGGGACAGCTCCGCCGGATTTCGCCGTTTACCGTTCAGGTGCTGAAATTTGCGCAGAAAGAAGGCATTTTAAGCGGGGAACTGTTAAAACGGGCCGCTTATCTTACAGAGACGATGAAAACGTTCGATGAGAATGTCTATCAGATTCTGACTGCGGGCTATGAGCGTTTTCCATCCGATGAAGTGCTCGAAGCCATCTGCAAACTGGTGATGAAGGGCCGCCCGGTGCGGAAGGAATATTTCCCGTGGTATGCAAAAGCCGTGGAGCGGAACATCCGCATCACGCGCCTGTACGAGTACTATATCGAAACGATGGATGCGTCGTTCGACGAGGTCCTTCCGCAGGTCATCCGGATGTATTTCTCCTACAGCAACACACTGGCAGGCCAGAAGAAAGCGCTGATCTACGCCAACGTGATCAAAAACCGCGAAAAAGACCGCCATACATTCCAGAGCTACCGCCCGGCGATGGAGGTTTTCACGGCAAGACAGATCCAGAAAGGCCGCATGAACCGCGAATACGCCGCACTGTACCGGACTTTTCTGAAAAAACCGGAAGATCCCGACAGCGCAAAAGCGATCGCAAATGTGCTGTTTACCCATCATGTGACGTGTGAAAATCCGAAAATCACGCGTGTGATCGTCTGCCATCCGGCGATGGCGGGCGAAACATCCTATCCGATGACGGAACGGGGTGCTTATATCCGTCTGTACGGCAAAAAAGCGCGGATTCTTCTCGAAGATGAGCAGCGCAGAAGATATGCGGTGACAGAAACCTGCCGCGTAGAGCCATTGTTTACGGATGAAGAGCTTGCCTGTGCCTGCGGCGGTTTTGCCATTGAAAATCCGGGTCTGCTGCTGCACCTGTGCGGGGAGCAGGAAGAGGAGATGCAGCTTACCGCAGAAAATCTTGCCTGGTATCAGCAGGCAGCGCGCACGAGCGCATTTTCCAGTGCTTACCGGAAAACAGTGCGTCAGAAATTGCTGGAATATTATCTTGCCCATCCGGATGAGCGTGAGACCGAGGCGGCTGTTGCAGAGCTGGAGGACAGCGCTTACGCAAAGGTGGACCGTATTTCTACGATTGAGCTTCTGGTGCGCTATGGCCGTTACAGCCGCGCCTTTGCCCTGACAGATCGTTACGGCTACGAGAAGATTCCGGTGTCGTGTCTCTTCCGTCTGGCGCATGCGATGATTCTGGAAAAAGAGTTTACAGAGGACGAGGAGCTTCTCTATCTGGCATCCTACGTGGTAAAACAGGGCATCTACGATGAAATTGTATTGTGCTACCTGAGAGATTATTTCACCGGTTCTATTGAGGATATGTGCAGTTTATGGGATAAAATCCGCGGCTTCCAGATGGAAAGCGACAAGCTGGAGGAGCGCATTCTGACCTGGTCCGTCTTTGTGCGCAGCCACCCGAAGTGGGAGCAGGAAATGCTGGAGAGCTACATCCGACAGAGCGGAAAAGAGCATGTCATTCTGGCATACCTGACGTATCTTGCGATCGGCTATTTTATGGACGGAAAACCGCTTTCGGATCAGATGTTTGACTACTTGGACCGCGCTTGGAAGCAGGGCTGGGAGCTGGACGAGATCTGCCGTCTTGCGATGCTGAAACATCTTTCCACGAAGCCGCAGCTTTCTGAGGAGGAAGAAAAAGAGGCGCATACCCTGCTTCTGGCGTTTACGAAACAGGGACTCCGCTTTGCCTTCTACAAGGATCTGCCGGAGCACCTGACCGAAGGCTTCCAGATCGGCGACCGCATGTTCATCGAGGAGCGCCAGAGAGCGGAGGCAAAGGTGACGATTCATTACCGGACAAACGCCGAAGAAACATGGAAGAGCGAACCGATGCGCAATATGTATCAGGGCATTTTTGTGAAAGAGTTTCTGCTGTTCTACGGCGAGAAAATGGAGTATTACCTGACCTTTACGAACCGTCAGGGTGAGGGAAAAACAGAGGTGAAAACCGTCTCCATGACCGGCGAACCAAAAGCAGGAAAGACGCGGTACCAGCTTCTGAATCAGATGAAAGCAGCGCGCGCGGCAGGAGATTCGGAAAAAGCAGAAGAAGCATTCCAAAAGTATTTGCAGCAGGAGGCTCTGGTTCGGAACTGTTTTGCACTTGTGGATGAAAAGAAGCAGCAGGAGGATACGACATGGAACAGAAAAATTTGATTTTAGGATTTGATTTTGGAGAGAAATATTCCCAGTTCTGCTGCTATGACAGGGGAACCCATACGGCCGTCTCCATCCCGGTAAAAGAAGGAGAAGAGGCGGTGGAATTTCCGACCGCCATTGCCAAAAAACGGAATGAGGAAACGTGGAAAACAGGACCGGATGCAGAAAAATCTGCTCACGCGGAAAACGGCATCTGGCTGGACAATCTGTACGAGATCTGCATGGGATCCCGCATCTGCCAGATCGAAAACCGGGATTACACGCCGGGAGAAGTCCTTGGCACGTTCCTTCGCGAAGCACTGAAGATGATCGGCATCGAGCGCCCGGACCAGCAGATCCAGGCGATGATGATCACCACGGGCCATCTGACCCGTCCATTTGTGGAAAATGTGCGTGAAGCATACAAGATAATCGGACTTCCGCGCGGCAGAGCCTACCTGCAGGAGCATGACGAGAGCTTTTACTGCCATGTGCTGAACCAGAAGCCGGAGCTCTGGAGCCGTAAAGTCGGTCTGTTTTTCCTGAAAGATGAGGAAGCATCGTTTTCTGAACTTTCCATCAGCCGTAAAACGAAGCCGGCAACTGTGACCGTAAAACGGGGGCCAAAAGCCGCACTTTCGATCGAGCCGATGGAGCGCGACCGCGATTTCTGCCATCTGATGGGAGAAGCGATGGGGAATGAAATTTATTCCAGCGTATTTCTGGTGAGCGAGGAGTTCGACCTTGCCTGGGCCGACAACTCTCTGCGTCAGTTAAAGAAAAACCAGAGAAGAATCTTCGGCGGAACGAACCTGTTTGCGCAGGGCGCCTGCTTTTCCGCGCGCGAAAAAGTGGAGGAGCGCCGCTTAAAGGGCTATCTCTTCCTCGGAAATGACCTCGTGCGCTACAACATCGGCATGGAGATGACGATCAATGGTTCTCCGGCATACTATGCGCTGATTGCAGCCGGTGTGAACTGGTATGAAGCAGAAAAAGAATGTGAGCTGATCCTCGACGGAACGGAGGAGCTGGAATTTGTTGTAAGCTCCATGGAAAGCGGAAAACGAAACCGCTATACCATGAAGCTGGACGGGCTGCCCAAACGGCCGCCGAAGACAACACGGATCCGTCTGCGTCTGGAGTATGATTCTCCGGTTACGTGTCAGATCACCGCAGAGGATTTAGGTTTTGGCGATATGTTCCCGGCAAGCCACAAAATCTGGCACGAGACGATGGGGGAGGTGTAAACGATGAGCGGTTATATTTTATGTCAGGTCAAACGGGCGAAAAATCCGTATTATATTTCCAACATCAGCACAAATATTTATTCCATCGAGGAACTGTGCTATTATCTGTACCACAACATCTATCTGCTGGACGAGACCATCATTAACGAGCAGCTGCTGGTGTGGATGAAAGAAGAACTCCACTTAAGAAGACTGTACCAGCGTCTCTACGTCCTTCTGGAGGAGAAAAAGAACATCGGTGAGTTTATCCTGCCGATCTTCAAGGAGATCAATTATCTTTCCCACGATCAGTTCCGTGAGATGAATGAGCGCCTGAAACGGTTCGAGGAGCAGCCGGAGATTGTGCGGAAAAAAATCAAGGGAGATTACCTTGTCGACCACGAAAAATATATCAATGCGATCCAGGTTTACCAGGAAACGCTGAAAGATACCGAGGAAAACGAAACCAACATGGGAAGCCAGTTCACCGGAAGTATTTACAACAACATGGGCTGTGCCTACGCAAGTCTGTTCCAGATGAATGAAGCACTTATGTGCTTTCAGAAAGCAAATGAAGAGCTGCACACGAAAGCATCGTTAAAGAGCTGGCTGTTTGCGGTCTACATGAGCAAAGGACAGGACGCCTATGAGCAGATGTGCACCGAGCGGAAAGTGGATGCCGAGACGAAACGGGAGATGGACCGCCAGATCACCGAGGCAATGCAGGTCGAGCTCCCGCGCGATCTGGACGAAGCTCTTGCGGCGTGGACACGGGAATATCATAAAAATACCGGACTTTGAACAAAAAGAACAAAAAAATTACTTGACAGAAAAAAAGAATGGAACTATAATACAGCCCATAAGAAAAAAATAAATACTTCGAAACCGATGAAGTGGAGATAACGTTGGAAGCGCACTCACAGAGAGCCCGGGCAGGTGGAAGCCGGACAGAAAGCGGATCAGCAAATGGACCACGGAGGGTACAGGGAAAAGCGGGAAACCGTCTGAGTATTCTGTAACGTGCAGGCATACGTTAGTTGCCAGGAATATGATCGTATTCTGCAGAGCGTGTGAGCAATCGCAAAACAAGGTGGCACCACGAGTATAAAAATATACCCGCCCTTGGCAAAGAACAAAGTGATTCTTTGCCGGGGGCGGTTTTTTGTATATCAGAAATTGGTTCTGAGGACCAGTGTTGATGACAGCCTTTGCAGACACAAGGAGAGGAGATAACAAGATGAAACAGATGACGTTAGAAGAAATTTCAAAAGCAGCCGCATCGGGAGCTTTTCGGAAAATCCCGGTAAGCAGAGAAATTTATTCGGATATCCGTACACCAGTAGAAACACTGAAAGTCCTGCAGGGCGTCAGCAGCCACTGCTACATGCTCGAAAGCGTGGAGGATAAAAAACAGTGGGGAAGATACACCTTTCTCGGCTACGATCCGTCGCTGGAACTCACCTGTGTCAACGGAAACCTGACAATCACCGCCGATGCGGCAGAGATGAAAAAAGTAGAAGATATTCCAGAAAGCCGCAAAGAACAGCTTCCGACCGGACAGATCCGGCTGACCGCAAAGACAGCCCATCCGGGAGCCGTCATCAAAACACTGATTGAGAAAAATAAAAGTCCGAAGATCGCGACACTGCCGACATTCACTGGCGGCCTCGTCGGATACTTCTCTTACGATTACATCAAGTACAGCGAGCCGACCTTAAAGCTGGACGCAGAAGATCAAGAACATTTCAAAGATGTCGACCTGATGCTGTTCGATAAGGTCATCGCCTATGATAATTACCGTCAGAAAATCGTACTGATGATTAATATCGAAACCGAAAATCTCGAAGAAAATTACGAAAAAGCCGTACAGGAACTCGAAAAAATGGAAGAGCTGATCCGCTTCGGAAAACCGGCCGAGACGAAAGCCGGCCACCTGAAATCCGAGTTCCGCCCGATCTTCGATGAGAAAGCGTACTGTGAGAAAGTCGAGCAGGTCAAACATTATATCCACGAGGGAGACCTCTTCCAGCTCGTTCTCTCCAACCGGCTCGAAGCTGATTTTGAGGGAAGCCTCCTCGATACGTACCGCGTCCTCCGCACGACGAACCCGTCGCCGTACATGTTCTACTTCTCGAGTGATGATGTCGAGATCGCCGGTGCATCCCCGGAAACTCTCGTAAAAGTCGAGGACGGAGAGGTCCGGACCTTCCCGCTTGCCGGAACGCGGCCGAGAGGAAAGAGCTATGAAGAAGACCAGCGGCTGGAAAAAGAACTCCTCGCCGATGAAAAAGAGCGTGCCGAGCACAACATGCTGGTCGATCTGGGAAGAAACGATCTTGGAAAGATCTGTGATTTCGGAACCGTGGAAGTAGAAAAATACATGTCAATCGAGCGTTACTCCCACGTCATGCACATCGGTTCCACTGTAAAAGGACAGCTTCGGAAAGACAAGACCGCAGTCGATGCCATCGATTCCGTTCTCCCGGCCGGAACCCTCTCCGGTGCACCAAAGCTCCGTGCCTGCCAGATCATCAACGAGCTGGAAAACAACAAGCGCGGCATTTACGGCGGTGCGATCGGCTATCTGGATTTCACCGGAAATATGGACACCTGCATTGCAATCCGGCTTGCGTTTAAGAAAAACGGAAAAGTGTTCGTCCGCTCCGGTGCCGGCATTGTAGCCGACAGCGTACCGGAAAAAGAGCATCAGGAATGCATCAACAAAGCAAAGGCCGTGATGGTCGCACTTGCGGAGGCAGAAGGAGGAAGCAACTTATGATACTGCTGGTAGATAATTATGACAGTTTTTCCTATAACCTGTATCAGCTCGCCGGTTCGATCAATCCGGACATGAAGGTCATCCGGAACGATGAGATGACGATCGACGAAATCTGCGCACTGGCACCGGCATCCATCATTTTATCTCCCGGACCGGGCCGTCCGGAGCAGGCAGGCCGATGCATGGAGATTGTAGAAAAATTAGGCGGCGAGATCCCGATCCTCGGTGTCTGCCTCGGCCATCAGGCAATCTGTGCCGCGTACGGCGCGACCGTCACCTATGCGAAACAGCTGATGCATGGCAAACAGTCCGAGACAACGCTGGATCTTACCTCGGAATTATTCCAGGGGCTGCCCAAAACCGTTCCGGTTGCAAGATACCATTCCCTCGCAGCTGATGAAGCGACACTGCCGGAAACCTTAAAGGTAACGGCAAGAACTGCAGACGGCGAGGTCATGGCAGTCGAGGACAGTGAGAAAAAGATCTACGGAGTCCAGTTTCATCCGGAATCCATTCTGACCCCGCAGGGCAGACAGATGGTAGAAAACTTCTTAAAAATTACAAGATAGATCACAGGACAGCAAAGAAAGAGAGGAACAGAATATGATTCGGGAAGCGATTGTAAAACTGGTAAATAAAGAGAACTTAACCTACGAGATGGCAGAGGGCGCCATGGATGAAATCATGGGAGGAAAAGCCGATCCGATCCAGATCAGCGCATTTTTAACTGCCATGACGATGAAAGGCGAGACAATCGAAGAGATCACCGCATGTGCCAACGGCATGAGAAAGCACGGTGTTCACATGGAACATGACAAGGATGTTCTGGAAATCGTCGGAACCGGCGGAGATAGATCCAATTCCTTCAACATCTCCACAACAGCATCCCTTGTGATCTCTGCAGGCGGCGTCGCAGTTGCAAAACACGGAAACCGCGCCGCATCGAGCAAATCCGGCGCAGCCGACTGTCTCGAAGCGCTCGGCGTCAAAATCGACCTGGAGCCGGAGAAAAACAAAGAAGTTCTGGAAAAACTTGGAATCTGTTTCCTGTTCGCACAGAAATACCACATGTCCATGAAATACGTGGCACCGGTCCGCAAGATGCTCGGCATCCGGACCATTTTCAACATCCTCGGACCGCTGACCAACCCGGCAGCAGCCACGATGCAGGTGATGGGTGTCTACGAGGAAGCACTTGTCCGCCCGATGGCAGAAGTTCTCTCCAATCTTGGTGTCAAACGCGGCATGGTTGTCTACGGCCAGGACTGCCTCGATGAAATTTCCTTAAGCGCACCGACAAGCGTCTGCGAGATCAAGGACGGAACGTTTGAGGAATACGTCATCACACCGGAAGAGTTCGGCATGACCCGCTGTACCAAAGAAGAGCTGGTCGGCGGAACCCCGCAGGAGAATGCTGAAATTACGAAAGAAATTCTTGCAGGAAAGAAAGGCCCGGCAAGAGACGCTGTTGTCCTGAATGCCGCCGCAGCCCTTCATGCAGTAAAAGAAATCCCGATGCAGGATGCTGTAAAACTGGCAGAGGAGCTGATCGACAGCGGAAAAGCACAGAAAAAACTCGAAGAGTTTGTGTCACTCGCCAATAAATTGGCAGAAGAGGAATAAACATATGATACTGGAAACGATTGCAAAAGCCACAAGAAAACGTGTCGCTGCAGAAAAAGAGAAGTGTTCTCTTGCAGAAATGAAAGAAAAAGCAACGGCGATGAACCCGGACACCGGATTCCCGTTTGAACAGGCGCTGAAAAAGCCGGGCATGTCCTTTATCTGCGAGGTAAAAAAAGCCTCCCCGTCGAAGGGCATCATCGCAGAAGATTTCCCCTATCTGGAGATCGCAAAGGAATATGAAGCGGCCGGTGCCTCCGCCATTTCCTGCCTGACCGAGCCGGAATACTTCAAAGGCGACAAGCGTTACTTAAAAAAAATTGCAGAAACCGTATCCATCCCGGTTCTGCGGAAAGATTTTACCGTGGATCCCTATATGATCTACGAGGCAAAGGTGCTCGGAGCCACCGCTGTCCTTCTGATCTGTGCGCTGCTGCCGGAGGAAACCTTAAAAGAATATCTGGAAACAGCGCATTCCCTCGGCCTTTCCGCTCTTGTGGAAGCCCACGATGAGGCGGAGGTTGCACAGGCCATGCGCGCCGGAGCAAGGATCATCGGCGTCAACAACCGCAACTTAAAAGATTTCACGGTCGATATCCACAACAGTGAGCGGCTGCGGGAGCTTGTCCCGGAAAACATTGTTTTCGTATCCGAGAGCGGCATCAAAACGCCGGAGGATGTCGGAAGACTGTATCAGAATAAAACCGATGCCGTTCTGATCGGCGAAACGCTGATGCGGAGCAGCAACAAAAAAGCAGAGCTTGAAAAACTCTCTTCAATGTGTTAAAGTGGTAACGTAAGTGCGCAAAACAAAACAGAGCGCACGGGGAGTCAAACGTTATGGAAGAACAGACCAGAATCAAAATCTGCGGGCTCACACGGCTGGAAGACATCGATGCGGTGAATGAACTGAAGCCCGAATATGTCGGCTTTGTCTTTGCAAAAAGCCGCAGACAGATTACAAAAGAACATGCCGTGACGCTGCGGCGCTATCTGGATCCCGAAATCCAGGCGGTCGGCATCTTTGTGAACGAGCTTCCGGCGATTGTCGCAGGATACCTCGAAGAGGGCGTCATCGATCTGGCACAGCTCCACGGAAATGAGAGTGAAGAATATATCCATTCGCTCCGGTTCCGCACCGGCGGGGAACTGATCAAGGCATTTTCCATCAAAACCAGGGAGGACGTCGAAAAGGCGAAAAAAAGCAGCGCCGATTACATCCTTCTCGACCACGGAAAAGGCGGTACCGGCGAATCGTTCGACTGGTCACTGATCAGAAATATGGACCGCCCGTATTTCCTTGCGGGAGGCCTGAACGCCGAAAATGTGGAACAGGCGATTTTACAGACACATCCCTTCGCCGTCGACATCAGCAGCGGTGTCGAGACAGACGGCGTAAAGGATCCGAAAAAAATCACAGAATGCATAAGGAGGATAAGACATGTCTGACGGAAGATTTGGTATTCACGGAGGCCAGTACATACCGGAAACTCTGATGAATGAAATTATCAATTTGGAAAAACAGTACAATTATTATAAAAACGATCCGGAGTTCTGCCAGGAGCTCGATGACCTGCTGAAAAATTACGCGGGCCGCCCGTCCCTTCTCTACTACGCAGAGAAAATGACAAAGGATCTCGGCGGAGCAAAAATTTACCTCAAACGAGAGGATCTGAACCACACCGGAGCCCACAAAATCAACAACGTGCTCGGACAGTGCCTCCTCGCAAAAAGAATGGGAAAAACCCGTGTCATCGCAGAGACCGGAGCCGGCCAGCACGGTGTGGCAACCGCAACGGCAGCAGCGCTGATGGGACTTGAGTGTGAGATCTTCATGGGAAAAGAAGACACCGACCGTCAGGCCCTCAATGTATACCGGATGGAGCTTCTCGGTGCAAAAGTAAATGCCGTTATTACCGGAACTATGACCTTAAAAGATGCCGTCAATGAGGCGATGCGCGAGTGGGTATCACGTGTCGATGACACCCACTACGTTCTCGGTTCCGTTATGGGCCCGCATCCGTTCCCGACCATCGTCCGCGATTTCCAGGCTGTCATCAGCAAAGAGGCAAGAGAGCAGATCCTCGAAAAAGAAGGAAAACTCCCGAAAGCCGTCATGGCATGCGTCGGCGGCGGAAGCAATGCGATGGGTATGTTCTATAACTTCATCAATGACAAAAATGTCCGCCTGATTGGATGCGAGGCAGCAGGACGCGGCGTCAACACCGCAGAGACTGCAGCAACCATTGCAACCGGAACACTCGGCGTCTTCCACGGTATGAAATCCTACTTCTGCCAGGATAAATATGGTCAGATCGCACCGGTTTACTCGATTTCCGCAGGCCTTGACTACCCGGGCATTGGACCGGAGCATGCATATCTGCATGACATCGGCCGCGCCGAATACGTTCCGGTAACGGACGATGAGGCAGTAGAAGCTTTTGAATACCTCGCAAGAACCGAGGGTATCATCTGTGCGATCGAGAGTGCCCATGCAGTAGCCCATGCGATGAAGATCGCAAAAGAATTTGATCCGGAAGACTCCATCATCATCTGCCTGTCCGGACGCGGAGACAAAGACGTAGCAGCCATTGCAAGATACAGAGGGAGGGACCTTCATGAGTAAAGTAACAGAAGCATTTTCAAACAGCAAAGCATTCATTCCGTTTCTGACAGCCGGAGACCCGAACATTGAAAAAACAGAGAATTATATTCTGGAGCTCGAAAAAGCAGGCGCAGACCTGATCGAGATCGGAATCCCGTTTTCCGATCCGATCGCCGAGGGCGTTGTCATCCAGGAGGCAGACCTCCGTTCCTTAAAAGCCGGAACCACCACCGATAAAATTTTCGATATGGTAGCTTCCGTGCGCAGAAAAACAGACATTCCGCTGGTGTTTATGACCTACTTAAACCCGGTGTTCCATTACGGATACGAGCCGTTCTTTACAAAATGCGAGGAAGTCGGCATCAATGGCATCATCATCCCGGATATGCCGTATGAGGAAAAAGGCGAATTAAACGATATTGCGCGCAGCCATCAGGTAGATGTCATTTCCCTGATTGCGCCGACGTCTGAGCAGCGCATCCAGAAAATTGCCGCAGACGCCGAAGGTTTTATCTACCTCGTATCGTCTCTGGGCGTTACCGGTGTCAGAAGCGAGATCAAGACAGACCTCGATTCCATGATCGCCGCAATCCGCAAAGTAACTGATATTCCGGTAGCCGTAGGCTTCGGCATCAACACGACCGATCAGGCGGCCAACATTGCCAAAATTGCGGACGGTGTCATCGTCGGAAGCGCTATCGTCAAAATGATTGCGAAGTACGGCACTCATGCGGAGCAGCACATCTATACGTATGTCCGCATGATGAAGGAAGCTGTCATGACAGCAAATAAATAAAACCCGCGTCATTGCGTGTTTGAAAAAACTGTGTTAAGATGAGAGCGTGTCTGAAACAAACCGTTTTGGACACGCTTTTTCAACGTAAAATACCTGACCGGCTTTCGAAAAAGCCGGATAGAATATGGAGGAAAAACGTGTTAGATGTATGTTTACTGGGAACAGGCGGTATGATGCCTCTGCCAGGCAGACGCCTGACCGCCCTGATGACCCGATACAACGGAAGCAGCCTTCTGATCGACTGCGGCGAGGGAACCCAGGTTGCCATCAAGGAAAAAGGCTGGACCTTTAAGCCGATTGATGCCATCTGCTTCACCCATTACCACGCAGACCACATCAGCGGCCTTCCAGGACTTCTCCTGACGATGGGAAACACTGACCGGAGAGAACCGCTGACCATGATCGGCCCAAAAGGCCTGGAGCGCGTCGTCAATTCACTGCGTGTCATCTGCCCGGAGCTGCCGTTCCCGATTGTATTTCACGAGGTGACAGCGCCGGAGGAAGTGATCGAGATGAACGGCTACAAAATCACAGCCTTCCGCGTGCAGCACAATATCACCTGCTACGGCTATTCGCTGGAGATCTCCCGCAAGGGAAAATTCGATGTGGAGCGCGCTAAAGCACAGGAAATTCCGATTAAATGCTGGAATCCGCTGCAGAAAGGCGAGACTGTCACCCTGGATGGAAAGACGTATACGCCGGACATGGTCCTCGGCCCTGCCAGAAAGGGACTGAAGGTGACCTACTGCACCGATACCCGTCCGATTCCGTCGATCTCCGAACATGCGAAAGGCTCCGACCTTTTCATCTGCGAGGGAATGTACGGCGAGCCGGAAAAACAGGCAAAAGCAAAAGAATTTAAGCATATGACCTTCTACGAGGCGGCAAAACTGGCAAAAGATGCTGAGGCTGCCGAAATGTGGCTGACCCACTTTTCCCCGTCGCTCGTCGGCCCGCAGCGGTACATGGATGAGGTACAGAAGATTTTCCCGGCCGCAGAGCTTGGAAAAGACGGAAGATCAGTAGAACTGTTATTTGAAGAGGAAACGAAAAATGAGTGAAAAAGATACCCTGATTCTTGCAATTGAGAGCTCCTGCGATGAAACCGCAGCCTCCGTCGTGAAAAACGGAAGATGTGTGCTGTCTAACATTATTTCATCCCAGATCGCCATCCATACCCTGTATGGCGGCGTTGTGCCGGAAATTGCATCCAGAAAACATATCGAAAAAATCAACCAGGTTGTAGAAGCGGCCTTAAAAGAAGCCGATGTCACTCTGGATGATATCGATGCGATCGGTGTTACGTACGGCCCTGGCCTTGTCGGCGCACTTCTCGTCGGCGTGGCAGAGGCAAAAGCGATCGCCTATGCAAAAAAGAAACCGCTGGTCGGTGTTCACCATATTGAAGGCCACGTCTCGGCGAACTATATCGAACACCCGGATCTGGAGCCGCCGTTCCTGTGTGAAATCATCTCCGGAGGCCATACCCATCTTGTCATTGTAAAAGATTACGGTTCTTTCGAAATCCTCGGAAGAACGAGAGACGACGCAGCCGGAGAAGCCTTCGACAAGGTAGCCCGTGCCATCGGACTCGGCTATCCGGGCGGACCGAAGATCGACAAGCTGGCAAAAGAAGGAAACCCGCACGCCATCGACTTCCCGCGTGCCCACATGGAGGATGCGCCGTATGACTTCAGCTTCAGCGGCGTAAAATCTGCCGTTTTAAACCATCTGAACAAATGCCGGATGACAGGCGAACCAATTGTCGAAGCAGACATCGCTGCGTCCTTCCAGCAGGCCGTTGTGGACGTTCTGGTGGATAATGCCATCCGTGCGGCCAAAGATTACCATATGGACCGTCTGGCGATCGCCGGCGGCGTTGCATCGAACGGGGCACTCCGCGCGGCGATGGAAGCAGCATGTGAAAAAGAGAGCATCCGCTTTTACCGTCCGTCCCCGATCTTCTGTACCGACAATGCGGCCATGATCGGTGTGGCAGCTTACTACGAGTACCAGAAGGGAACCCGCCACGGCTGGGACCTGAATGCCGTACCGAACCTGAAGCTTGGAGAACGATAAGAAAAAGAAACTTCCGCAGCAGAACGGAGAAGAGAGATCTGCTGCGGAGTTTTTGTATTTGTAGAAAACGGAGGAAAAGATGAGCGAGAAGAAAGAAAAATACACTGCGGTTGTCCTGGCAGCCGGAAAGGGAACCCGGATGGGCGGAAGCGTAGCAAAACAGTTTCTGGAAATCGGAGGAAAACCAGTCGTGGTTTACGCGCTGGAGGTTTTTGAACATTCGCCGGAGATTGACCGGATCATTCTTGTGACAGGTGCGGATAAAATAGAATACTGTCAGAAAGAGATTATCGAAAAATATGGAATTAAGAAAACTGTTTCCGTATGCGCAGGCGGAAGGGAACGGTATGAATCTGTCTGGAAAGCATTGCAGACGCTGAAAAGCCTGGAAAGCGAACAGGAGCAGAAGACCGATTACGTTCTGATTCACGATGGCGCCCGCCCGTTTTTAAACCAGGAAATGCTGGAACGTCTCTGCGCATGTGTAAAAGAAGAAAAAGCCTGTGTCCTTGGCATGCCGGTCAAGGATACCATCAAGCTTACCGATGAAAACGGAAAAATCAGGGAAAGCCCGCGAAGAGATCTCGTATGGCAGGCACAGACCCCGCAGGCCTTTGCAGCAGAGCTTCTGTTTCCGGCATTCGAAAAACTGATGCAGCATTCCACAGAAGGAATCACCGACGATGCCATGGTTGTGGAGCAGGAGATGGGAATCGCATCAGTGATGGTAAAAGGCGGCTATGAAAATATAAAAATCACAACACCGGAGGATCTGCTCGTTGCAGAGAGCTTTCTGGCAGAAAAATAGAAAAAAGCAAAATACAGAAAGCAAACTATAAATAGATAAAAACAAATGTGTGAATTGCAAAATGGGGAAAAACAGCGAAAACGAAAAAGAAATTGAAAAAAATGTAAAAAAATTCAAAAAAGTGGTTGACATTCTGAAACACTGCTGATATAATAACGAATGTCGCTGAGCGAGAGAGATAAAAACGCAAAGCTGACAAACCAAAAACTGAGATGATTTCGGGAGTTACCGAGATTTGAATTCACACACGGAGAGGTATCGAAGCGGTCATAACGAGGCGGTCTTGAAAACCGTTTGTCCGAAAGGGCGCGTGGGTTCGA
>ENA-OPBE01001897-OPBE01001897.1-human-gut-metagenome-genome-assembly--contig:-NODE-1897-length-16818-cov-4.029649_pt1 | contig 16818 bp, 6 predicted proteins | sample MGYA00241066_ERZ501448 | MGnify/ENA primary metagenome ERZ501448 (study PRJEB25962, sample SAMEA2042585) | human gut metagenome | biome: human gut; feature: human-associated habitat; material: faeces...
GGCCGCGGTGATCTGTGCACCGTAGGTCGCGACGAGTGAGGCGAAAAAACCGAAAAACGCGACGGGCGCGTAGTAGGAGATGAGCGAGACGACCTTCAAAAGGCAGTTCGTCATGTCCTGCAGGACTTTTGCCGTCAGGCAGTCCGCGCCGCCGCTCAAATTGACGCCAAAGCCGATGAGGATGGAGAAGACGATGAGCGGCAGCATCGCGCGGCGGGACAGCAGCGCCGCGAAATCCTCGACCGTGAAGAAGTTGACGAGCAGCTGTGCGACGCTCGCCTGTTCATCGACCGCGCCCGCCGCCGCGTCCGCCCACGGCTCGAGGACCGGGGGATAGAGGCGCATCGCAAAGAGCATGATGACTGCGGCGATAAGGCCCGTGACGATGAAGACCAAAAGCGTCGTGCCCATGATCTTCCCCGCGCGCTTCGGGCTTTTCATGCAGGCGATGGAGCTACTCAGCGAGCAGAACACGAGCGGCACGACGATGCAGAACATCAGGTTAATGAAGATCGTGCCGAGCGGGGCGAGACACGTCGCCCCCGGCCACAGCGCGCCCAGCACGCATCCGAGTACGATGGCGAGCAGCATCGCGCTCAGAAAGCCGTAGGTGCGGAAAAAGGAACGAGACATAGAATTCCTCCCTTAAAAATTGCGTTCAACACAATATAGCGGGAGGACTTGGACGATATGCGAACTCAAAAAAGGACACATCCGTACGGATGTGTCCTTTTTTGAGTTATTCAAGCTCGAATGCGCCGGTGTAGAGTTGGTAATAGGTTCCTTTTTCCGCAATCAGCTTTTCGTGGCTGCCGCGTTCGATGATGCGGCCGTGGTCGAGGACCATGATGACATCGGAATTCTTGACGGTGGACAGGCGGTGCGCGATGACAAACACCGTGCGGCCCTCCATCAGCTGATCCATGCCGCGCTGGACGATGGCCTCGGTGCGCGTGTCGATGGACGATGTCGCCTCGTCGAGGATCATGACCGGCGGGTCGGCGACCGCCGCGCGGGCGATGGAGATGAGCTGGCGCTGACCCTGCGAGAGGTTTGCGCCGTTGTTGGCGAGCTCTGTCGCGTAGCCCTGCGGAAGGCGCGTAATGAAATCGTCCGCGCCGGCGAGCTTTGCCGCGGCGATGCACTCTTCATCCGTCGCGTTGAGTTTACCATAACGGATGTTGTCCATCACCGTGCCGGTGAAGAGGTTGACGTCCTGCAGGACGATGCCGAGCGAGCGGCGCAGGTCGGCCTTTTTGATCTTGTTGACGTCGATGCCGTCGTAGAGAATCTGGCCGTCGGCAATGTCGTAAAAGCGGTTGATGAGGTTCGTGATGGTCGTCTTGCCCGCGCCGGTCGCGCCGACAAAGGCGACCTTCTGGCCGGGCTCTGCGTAGACGGAGACGTCGTGCAGGACCTCTTTGTTCGGCTCGTAGCCGAAGTCCACGTCGATGAGGCGCACGTCGCCGCGCAGCTCGCGGTAAGAGACCTTGCCGTTGTCGTTCGGGTTCTTCCACGCCCAGTGGCCGGTGTGATGGTCACTCTCGGTGATCGTGCCGTCGGGGGCGATGTCCGCGTCGACGAGCGTGACGAAGCCGTCGTCTGTCTCAGCTTTTTCATCGATGAGGGAGAAGACGCGCTGCGCGCCTGCGCCCGCCATGACGATGGAGTTGATCTGCTGGGAGAGCTGGTTGATATTGCCCGTGAACTGCTTGGTCATGTTGAGGAACGGGACGAGAATCGAGATATCCAGCGCCTTGCCGGAAAGGCTCAGGTTCGGAACGCCGATAAGCAGCAGCACGCCGCCCACGAGCGCCAGAGCCACATAGAGGAAGTTGCCGATGTTGCCGATGATGGGGCCGAGCACGCTGGCATAGGCGTGGGCGCGGTAGCTGTCTTCAAAGAGGGCATCGTTGATCTTGTCGAACTCCTCGATGGAGCGCTGCTCGTGGCAGAAGACCTTGACGACCTTCTGGCCGGTCATCGTCTCCTGAATATAGCCCTCGGTTTTGGCGACGGCCTGCTGCTGGCGCAGGAAGAATTTGGCGCTGCCGCCGCCGACGCGTTTGGTGACGACGATCATCAGAATCACGCCGAGCACCGAAATGAGCGTCAGCCAGATGCTGAAATAGAGCATAATGCCGAACACGGCCAGCACGATCGCGCCAGACTGGATGAAGGCGGGGATGGCTTCGGACACGAGCTGGCGCAACGTGTCGATATCGTTGGTGTAGAAGCTCATGATATCGCCGTGCTGGTGGGTGTCGAAGTAGCGGATGGGAAGATCCTGCATGCCGCCGAACATCTCCTGACGGAGCTTGTCGAGAAAGCCCTGCGTCATATAGGCCATGAGCTGCTTGTAGACCAGGATCGCGATGATCGAGAGCACATAGAGCGAGATGAGCAGCGACAGGATGGGGATGAGCTCTGCTTTGGCGGAGACCCAGTCGCGCGAGACGTACCACTTTTCGATGACCTGAATGACATTCTGCACGAAAAGCGACGGGATCGACGTGACGATGGCCGAGAACAGGATGCACGCGAACGTGACGGGCGCGAGCACAGGATAGTAGGAAAAGAGCTTTTTCACCGTGCGCTTAAGCATGGCGAGGTTCGCCGCGCCGTCGTTTGGGCGGCGGGAATTCTTGGGATCACGCTTCATCCTGCTCACCTCCGTTCGTCTGGGATTCGTAGACCTCGCGGTAAATTTCACTCGAAGCGAGGAGCTGATCGTGCGTGCCCATGTCCGCAATATGGCCGTTGTCCATCACGAGAATGAGGTCGGCATCCTGCACGGACGCGACGCGCTGGGCGATGATGATCTTCGTCGTCTCGGGGATATAGGTGCGGAAGCCCTCGCGGATCAGCGCGTCGGTGCGCGTGTCGACCGCGGAGGTCGAGTCGTCGAGGATCAGAATCTTCGGCTTTTTGAGAAGCGCCCGGGCGATGCAGAGACGCTGCTTCTGTCCGCCGGAGACGTTCGAGCCGCCCTGCTCGATATAGGTGTCATACCCGTCGGGGAAGGAGCGGACGAATTCGTCCGCCTGCGCGAGCCTGCACGCCTCGATCATCTCGTCGTCGGTGGCGTTTTCGTTGCCCCAGCGCAGGTTATCCTTGACCGTGCCGGAAAACAGCACATTCTTTTGCAGCACGACGCTGACCGCGCCGCGCAGCGCCTCAAGGTCGTATTCGCGCACATCTCTGCCGCCGACCTTGACGCAGCCCTCGCTCACATCGTAAAGGCGCGGGATGAGCTGCACGAGGGTCGACTTGCTCGAGCCCGTACCGCCGAGGATGCCGACGGTCATGCCCGAGTCGATGTGCAGGTTGATGTCCTGCAGCGCGAATTTCTTCGCCTGTGCGGAGTACTTGAAGCTGACGTTTTCAAAGTCGATGGAGCCGTCCTTCACGTCCATCGCGGGAGATGCGGGATCGGTGAGCGCGGGCTCTTCCTCGAGTACCTCGCAGATACGGACGAAGGACTCATACGACATCGTCATCATCACGTAGATCATCGAGATCATCATCAGCGACATTAAGATCTGCATGCCGTAGGTCAGCATGGCCGAGAGCTGGCCAACGTCGATGGTCGTGCCGCCGTTCGTGATGATGATCCGCGAGCCGACAAATAGCACGAAGATCAGGTTGAAGTATACGCAGAACTGCATCAGCGGCGCGTTGAGCGCGACGACGCGCTCGGCGAAGGTGAAGTCCTTGGCGATATCGTGCGAGGCCGCGGCGAACTTCTGCTTTTCATACCCTTCGCGGGCAAAGCCCTTGACCACGCGCATCGCGCGCACATTTTCCTCGACCGATTCATTGAGCTTATCGTACTTGCGGAACACCGCGCGGAACGCGGGCATTGCCTTACGTGCGATCAGAAGAAGTCCGATCACGAGCACGGGAATGATAATGAGGAATGTCGTCGCCAGCGCGCCGCCCATGATATAGGCCATGATGACGGCGAAGAGAAACATCAGCGGTGCGCGTACCGCGATGCGGATGCACATCATAAAGGACATCTGCACATTGTTGATATCGGTCGTCATGCGCGTGACGAGCGAGGCGGAGGAGAATTTGTCGATATTTTCAAACGCGAAGCTCTGCACGCGGGTGAAAACATCGTGGCGGACGTTTTTGGCAAAGCCGGCGCTCGCGCGCGAGCCGTAAAGCCCGCCGAGCGCGCCGCAGCCGAGCGACACGAGCGACATCAGGATGAGCCCAAGGCCCACGCGCACAACGCCGCTGAGCTCCGCGCCGCCCTTGATTTCGTTGACGAGGTTGGCGGTGAAAAACGGGATCAGCACTTCAATCGCGACCTCGCCGACCATGCACAAGAGCGTCAGGATCGTGGGCTTTTTATACTCGCGGATGCAGCCCATGAAGCGATGGATCATATTCATCGGCAGTGGCCTCCTTTCTTAGTTTGTGGGGGGCAGGCGGGCAGCTTGCCCTGCGCGATCAGCTCTAAGCGCTTTTCTTCAAACGTGTCGTGGATGGTGCGAAGCGCCGTGCAGAAGGTCTCGCACTCTTCGCCTTCGAGCTGGTCGAAAAACGCGCGGAACTCCGCCGCATCCTTCTCTAAAAAGCTCGCCACGTATTCGTCGGCCTTCTCAGTCGCCCGCAGGCGGATGACGCGGCGGTCGTCGGGGTCGCTCAGCCGCTCGGCAAAGCTGCCCTCGACCAGCTTGTCGACGAGCTTGCTCATCTGCTGCTTGGGCATGCGGGCAAAGTTTGCAAGCTCTGTCATCGTCATCGTGCGGTTGCTGCGGCGCATCGACTGGATGCAGTAGTACATGTCAAGGCTGACGCCGTCGTTCAGCATGCGCTTGAACGGACGGGCAAACCAGTAGTGCCACGCGGGGATCGTGTCGAGCAGCAGCTCCTGGATCTCGTTGGTCTGCATGTGGTTCTCCTTTCTTGAAAATGCTTAGATAGTCAACTTAAATTGACTATCACTTTGAATTGACAGTGCTTAGGATACAACAATTAAAAACGAATTGCAAGAGGAAAATGCACTCATTTTTCGACAAAAAAACGGTGGCCGGAAGGCTACTCCCGATAAGAAAACATCGTGAGGAAAGAGAGAACGGTATAGCTTCGGCTGTACCGTTTTCTCATTTTTCCATTGATGCCGTGACTTTTGACATTTCCAAGGCTCCGATGCCCTTGTAGTAAATATTGATCTCCTGCGTCCGGTTCTTGCCCTTCGGGTCGCTGGCCGCATGGACGATGATTTTCTCCACGAACTCATGGAGGATGCAGGGCGTGAGCTCCGGGATATCCGTGTATTCTGATTTCTTTTAGGGCATTTCAGGATCATCCACAAGAGATACGCTGAACTCCTGTGCGGTTGCGCCCTCCGGCAGCAGCTTCGCCATGACCACCAGCCGCTGATTGCCGCTGTTGGCCTTGTCATACTTCCGGCAGCAGGTGGAGAGGGTCAGGACGGAATCTTCCTCGGAGAAGGTCACACCGTCAAAATCCAGCCAGTTTTTCCGCGCAACCGTCTCAAAGAAGCTGGTCAGGTCATCTCCCGTGGGATCAGGTGCAATATAGTCAAAACCAATATCCGTGACGAATAGAGCGGTGATCTGGAAAATCATGTCCTCACCATCCACAGAGAGATAGATATACGGATGCTCCTTTACAAAGTCTGCGTCCATATAACGGTAGAGCTTGGTGAACCGCACACCGTCCGGGTCGCAGTTGCTGGCGGAGTGGCCGAAAATGGTGGTGTTTTTGTCCAGCTTATCCCTGCCGCCGATTTCGTTTTCACAATGGGCATAATAGCAGCCCCACATGGCATACTCACCGTTTTCATCCAGCTTCAGGTAATAGCCGTTGTCCTCCGCCTGCATCACGGGGTCGTCCACCTCCGCGCCGGGAATATACAGCCATGCCACGGTGTCGGGATTCTTCGCTCTGGCTTCCGCTAACTCTGTCTGCCTGTCCACCGAGGGGATAACTTCGCCTGCGGGAGTCGCTGATGGCTGAGGCGCAGATGTGCCGGGAATGTCGATAGGCTCCGTCTCTTTCTGATAGCAGCCCATGACTGCCGTGGTCATAGCAAAGAGAAGGACGGCCATGCAGATGATCGGACGAATGATTCTTGTGATTCTTTTCATAATGCTGTCTCCTTGCCGCGCTTGGATAGCGGCGCAGCTCAAAATGTCATTGATTTGTTTCTCGCAGCGAAAAGAGAACAGCGCAGCTTCAGGGCGAGATGCCCGTCCACTGCGCTGTCCGATGTTCGCTTATGGGGTCATGCCAGCGGCTTTGATGTTTAGCCGTATGTCAGCCGTTCACTTCTTGCAGCGCCAGAGGAAGGTCACGATCTGCGCTCTGGTGCAATCCGCGTCGGGGCTGAATGTGGTGTTGGTGGTTCCCCTGGTGATGTTCTCCTTGACCGCCCACAGAACCGCATCAGCATAGTAGGCGGTGGACTTCACATCGGCAAAGGGATTGGCCGTACCCGCTGCCGGGGACTTCTCGGAACGCCACAGGAACGCGACGATCTGGGCGCGGGTGCAGGTCATGTTGGGGCTGAACGTGGTGTCGCTGGTGCCCTTGGTGATGTCATTCTCCACCGCCCACAGCACAGCGTCGTAGTAGTAGCTGCCTGCGGGAACATCGGTAAAGGGCATGGTGCGGGTTTCGGGCTTGGGACTGCCAGCGGCACGCCACAGGAAGGTCACGGCCTGCGCACGGGTGCAGATGCCGTCCGGGGAGAAGTGGGTAGCATCGGTTCCCTGCGTAATACCGTTCCCCACTGCCCAATCCACAGCGTCCTCATAATAGCTGCCGGTGGCTACATCCACAAACACGCCGGTCTGGGGGTTGCCGTTGGCTTTCATAAAGATGACCTCGATGGTATGGGTTCTGCTGACATTCTCAAAGGTGTAGGACTTCACCGCGCCGATGCTCTTGCCATCGATCTTGACGTTGGAGACGGCATAGCTCTTATCTGGGGTGATGGTAAAGGTCTGATCCCTACCCTCACGGACGCTGACGCTGCCGGAGGGAGAAATAGAGCCGCCCGCCCCGGCAGTTGCCTTGATGGTGTAGTAGCTGTAGCCGCTTCCGCCGGTGCTGCCGCTTCCGCCACTGCCTTCATTACCGCTTCCGCCACCGCCTTCATTACCGCCTGTGCCGCTATTGCGCAGAATCGTCAGCGTGTAGGTTTTAGTGCCGATCTCCACGACAATGTCGGTTGTGCCGCTGTTGGGGATGGCAACGGTTGCGCTGCCGCCGGTGGACAGAGCCTGTCCGTTGATGCTCACGGGCTCGCCGTTTCCAGACACCGCTGTGACTAGCGTAGATGTTGCTCCGCTATCATTTTGCAGCGTATAGGTATAGTTCGTTCCGTTGGCGGTAAAATCGCCGAGCCCCACTGCCAGACCTTCAAAGGTCAGAAGGTCATTACCGGGCACTGCGGCTCGCACCACTACGCGGGTGCCAAGCCGGGAGAAGGTGACGGTTTCCGCCTGGAAGGTTTCCCCGGAGATGGCACCGCCAATACTGGTCTTTTTCGTTTCCAGAACGGTCCCGGCAGCATCCAGCAGCGTGGCCACCAGCTCTGCGCTAGTCTGAGACTGCAGGCAGTTGTTGCGCAGGGTAATGGCGGCGGTGCTGTGACCGTTGCCGTCGTTCCCCTGTGTCACATCCATCGTCAGCTGCTCTCCGGTGCGGGCCAGTGCGCCGGTCATATGGACGCTGGCCTCGCTGTCACTGCCGTCATACTCCGGCAGGCGCTGATTGCTTCCCGTTCCACCGATCTGACCTTCCGCCCACGCCTCGGCGTACAGATAGGTACCCACATTGGGGATCTCGGTTTTGCCAATGGATGTCATATACCTGCCCAAATCATAGGTCAGGTCCAGTGTAAAGGTTCCCTGATCGATGCGGGCGAGGGCGCTGTCTTCGGAAATGGTGATTTCATTACCGTTAACCGATACGCCGTTTGTGGTGCAGGCTACCTCTGCAGGTTCGGTATGCAGATCATCCGCATAGAACGCAAGCTTCACCTCGCGGTTCTTTCCGCCGGCCAGCGTGGCGGCAGAGGAATTATAGAGGGTCATGCGCACCGTGCGCTTGCCGGCGCTCTCCGCAATCACTTCCATTTGCGAGATGCCAATGTCGGGATAATCCAGATACACTGTGCCGTTTTCGTTGATGCCGCCGGCGGCGGTGATGGTATAGCTCGGGTCGGTCACGCGGTCCTTCACATGGTGCCAGACGGTAAGGGTGGTGCTTTCATTGGGCAGCAGTTTTTCCGTAAGGGTGGCGGTTTCCCCGCTGCCAAGCTTGACCGTTAGGTTTGTCACATCGTTCAGCCCGGTGTTGCGGATGGTAAAGCGAATGGGTGTCAGGCTGTTCAACGCCAGCGTTGCATAATCCACACCGATCTGTTCCACTGCCACCGCATCGGTGATAAAATTAGAGGTAGCGGTATAGAGGATCGTTTCCTCACCCGGAACGGTCACGCCGCCGATTACCTGCGGGTTTTCATCGTCATAGAAGGTGGCCTGAATGACAGCCTGCACCTGATTGCTGCCGCTGACATAGGCATCAAAGTGGTCAGCCAGCGTGCGATCCGGCAGCTCTGCCAGTTCCAATGGTGCGGACAGAGTGTAGGTATTTGTGGCATAGCGCAGCTTGGCCGCCTTCAAAATGCCGTGATCTACCGCGCCGTTGGCGTCATTGACAGTCTCATTCCAGACGATGGTAAGATCATTGAGGCTGCGATGATCCCCACTGAGGGAAGCGAAGCGGAAGTCTCCGCCCACGACGGCGTTGCCGCTGCTGGTCAGGGCAGACAGAGAGCCGGGAAAACTGTTGGACATGATGCCGCTGCCGTCCACAGCCAACAGCTGGATATCGCTGCTGCCGTCTCGGACACTATGCCAACCGATGACAAATCGGTCATCCCCGCTGCCGAAGTTGGCTGCAACGACCTGGGGGTTTTCGTCAAGATTGCTGTCACAGGTCGCCAGCATGGCTGTACCGGGAGTTCCATCAGCAGCCACGGTACAATAGGCGATCTCGTAGGCGGAGGTATCTCCGGTTCCGCTGCGGTCCAGCGAGTAAACCGCCATAGCGGTTCCGTCGGGCAGCATGGCCGCCTGCAACGCCTTCACGCTGCCAGTAGCACCGTTATAAAGCATTTTTTCCTTGCTCCAGGTGCCGTTAGTGCTGTCATAGCAGCTGTACATGATACAATCTCTGGTCGTGAAGTTCAGCAGGTTGTTGCTGCCCTGCGTACCGGGATCGGGGGTGTAGACGCTGCGCCAGAACACGATGGCCTTGCCGTCGCCGCCCACTGCCGTGGCTGGGGCCAGATCCGGCGTGCCGTCGTTGGTTAGGCGGGTGGAAGTCCAGGTTGTGCCGTTATAGACGGACACTACGATCTCCGTGCTGTTCATCAGCAGGTTTTGCTCTTCCAATGTCACGGGATCACCGGCATTTTTACCCGGCAGGTCGGTGCCCATGCGAACCCAAGCCGCCGCCGCGAAGCTGCCAGTGCCGGACAAAGAAACGCTCGTGTCGCCGTAGCCGGAGAACCCTGTAGGATCGTCAATTTTGCTGGAGGTAGAATAGACGCTGCCATTGAGGGTGGAGAAATGTGCCCGGCTGTCGTAAATACTGCTGCTGTTGCCGTCGTTGATGTAGGCCAATACCTTCCCGTCATCGCTGAGCTGTGGATAGGATGTGGGGTTGGCATTGGTCTGGATGTTTTCCAGCCCACTGGTGGAGTTCAGAGAGAACAGCATCATCCGCTGCTGGGGCTGGCCCCAAGTACGGGCATATTGCTCCAGATAGTCCCGGCTTTGGAGCGTTGCACTGCCAGAAGCCACCTGCATTCCGCTCTGGGCCGCCGCCATCCGCAGCGAGGCAAGGCTCAGCCCACTGGTGGCGCTATTCCAGTAGTCGTCGATTGTGTTCCAGTCATTAAAAGTCCTGGTGGCTCCAAGGGTTCCGGAGGCGATCACCGCCTCGTAGGAGATAAACAGGAAGGTGGCCACAAATTTGATTCCCACTTCGCTTTGGATCCCCAGGGCCTGACCGTTGATCTGGCGCTTTGTCTCGTCGGCAAGATAGGTGCGGGAAAGGAACTTATTCTGACTGTCCACATCCAAATTGCCGAATAGGCCGATCTTCAGCGCCACGACCGAATAGTCAAAGCCAATACCGCCAAACGCGTGGACATAGGCGTTGATACGCAGCGTGGTCAAAAAGTCATTCACTGCCGTGGCCGTGGGATCGCTCCAGGCAAGCTCTGTGCCCTGTCCCTGCTGGCCGTAGCGCACTGCGGTACGGAAATCCAGCTGAATGGCACCACCCAGCTCAAAGGTTGCTGTCAACGGCACGGGGCCAGCCATGGCGTTCACGCTGAAGGAGAAGCCCACACCAACACCGGTGGTAAATCCGCCGCCTACGGTGAAAACCTCCCACTCCTTCTTTTCGGTGTTATAGCGGATTTCCGCTTCGTAAAAGCCCTCCAACTGCAAGTTGAGATCCGTGCTGGTGACATTGTCGGCCAAGGAGTTGGTTTTGTAGTCCCCCTTGGGATCATAGGTTCCCTGGGCCATCTGGCTCAGGTCCCCGGTACTGGGCACGCCCACCTCCAGGTTCTGCGTCAGCACATTCGCACCCAACGCCACGCCGTCCTCGGAATAGTCCATGTCCTCCATCTCCAGCGTATTGTACCCGGCCCAAATCATGGCACGGAACACGGAGGGATCTTCGCTGGGGGTGATGATCATTTTGAACACGGAAGTGTCCACCGGACCGCTCAGATCATCCAGCCGTCCGGTCAGCACCTTGAGAATGTTACTATCGCCCACTCCGCCAAAGTCGACTTGATTCACTCCACTGGAGGATCCCATCGTCGCCAGAATACCGGTGACGCGGTCATCCTCTGTCACCTTGGGCACTCGGGTCAGATCAACGACCCGGAAGGGCATTATTTTCTCCTGCAGCAGGCTGCCGTTCAGGCTCAGCTGCGTTTTCATACCCACATCCTTGCCGTCGGCGATCCATCCAGAGGTGGTCATGGTGGCCTCGGTGAGGGTCAGATCGTTTTCCGCTACAGGGATGGATGAGAAGGGATACTGCTTGGTACTGCTGCTCTGGGCGGCAGGAAGAACGCCGTATTCGTCCGCCAGCTTGAGACTGTAATTCTTCGCGTTGGCAATCTTCTCGCCCCAGAGGAACATGGTGGTGTGCAGGGTTGCTGTTTTAAAGCTGCTGTTAGGGCCAATCTTCCCAGTCGAGCTGCGGACATCCACCTTCTGACCGTTGGCAAGACCGTAATCAACGCTTTGCGCCACAATGAAGGGTTTGTTTTCCTCCCCCGCCGGCACGCGCTCCAGAGAGACAACGCCCTCTGCGGTGCGCATTACATCGTCCACGCCCAGCTTGCCGTTGACGGTCAGCAGCAGCGGATAGTACTTGTCGCCGTCAATTGCGCTGATCTCCAGAATGTACTCCAGCTGATCCAGAGCAGAAAGCGCCGTGGTGTTGCTCTCGCCCTTTTCGGCCGACCAGAACTGGGTGGAATCCAGATAGACGGTTATATTTCCCGCCGCATCCGTGGTATAGGTGTCGCCGGTGATGCCGCTGACAAGTGCTCCTGCCCTGGAGCCCAGCAGAGCTGTCTGGCAGTAGCCTCCGTTTTTATAAACGCCGCCGCGAACGGTCACCGTCTTGTTCGCCAGCGGATCGCCGCCCGGCGTGATGAGCGTCACAGATGCCCGGGCGACTCGCCGAAGGCTGAAGGTATTCAAGGGATAAAGCTGCAGTTTTGTGGCATCCCGCTCGCCGGAACGCAGATTTTCTTTATAGATGGTGCCCAGATAAATATCCGCGCCGGAGCCGGACCGCAGAGACACCTCACTGGCGATTCCGTTGGGTTCGTAAAGCGCCAGCACGCCTTCACTGTTGGTCGTGACCGTTTTGGGCACACCTTTGCCGTCGGTGTATTGCAGCGTAGTTTCCGCTGCAGGCGTCAGCTGGAAGAGATAGAACTTATTTTGCAGCGTTTTCGCTGTCACCTGTACGGCGGCGCTCATGCCCGTGGCGGCATGGGTAGCCGTGACGGTTGCGGTGCCGTTGGCCAAGCCGGACAGCGCCATTTTGGTTTCGGGAAGGTAGGAATCAAAGGAGAAGTTTCTGATGTCCTCATACAGTCCGCCCTGCTTGTAGTTGACGGAAATGGCATTGTTGTTGCTGGAGAGCCACTGGATGCCGTCTTTAAAGGAGTTCCATCCGTACTCGTCATAGTTGATGCCGATGTACTCGATCAGCCCCAGCTCTTGGCGCAGCTGCAAAATTTTAGCTGTATCGGTGGGCAGGGTGCCGCTGACCTTGGAGGTATTGTCCATGGTCAGCTTAGAAATCGTTTCTCCTTTGTCGTTCTGCACCTTCAGTGCGTCGGCATCGTAGACATACAGGGGGAAGGAGTCGGTGCTGGGAGATTCCTCACCAGGATTCTCCACGCTCAAAACCACTTGATAGGTGTCCTTCAGATTGCCGGCTTTCACACTCTGTAATGACAGGGGGAAGCTCCCGGAGGTGCCGGATAGGCGCTCACTGTCCACCACTTTGGTGGTGGTGTTGTCCTCTGTGACCCGGGTGATGGTCAGCGTGGGCTGCAAAGGGGCGCCCTCAGTAGTGTTTTCCACCGACCAGTCGATATTGACGGCACCGTCGGTATCCTTGAGGTAAATGCTCTGGGGCGGTGTCAGCTTGGCTGTGGCAGGTGGTGCCTGCACGATGATCCAGGCAAGTGCCGACAGGCGGACGTCCTCACCCCCGGCGTTGGGGTGCGGCATGGAGACCAATACCGTGTAGGCAGGGATATTGCCGTTGGAGAGCTTGGAGAGCACATTCTCCTCGATCCGCACGCTGTTTTCATCCTTGCCGGCGGTATAAGTCGCAACGGGCTTGAGGCCGCTCAGCGCCGCCTCATTCTCGTAGTTGCCCTCATACAGGTCGATCCTGTAATCGAACTCTTTGTTCGGTGCCATCAGCGCGGCATTGGAGCTCCACAGCACGGTGGCGGGCTGATTTACCCGCGTCACGATGGACGAGCCGCCGGGAATCACCAGTGCCAGGGAATCGCCTGCCGTCACGGTATAGGGCTGTGACTGGCCCGTCACATCATCGGCAGGGTCCTCAGTCCCGTTGTCCGCCGTAAAGGTAAAGGTGACGGCTCCCACCTTGGTTCCTGTGGTGGCAACAACGCCGGTATCCTCGTTGATGGTGGCAATGAGCGTGTCACTGCTGCTCCATTTGCCGGTGGTGTAGCTGGCCGTCTCACCGCCTGCCCCCAAAACCTCTGCCTTAAGCGTGGGGCGGGTGGTTTTGCCGAGGGAAATCGTATAGTCGGCGTCATTCGCTTCCGGGACTATGGTCACCGTGTGCGCGGAAACTTTCTTTGCCACCGTGAACTGCCGGGTCAGGGGAAGAACATTCACCCAGTTAGGAGAGTCTTTCGTGCCCTCGTTGGCCTGCAGCGTCACCGTATAGGTGCGGGTGTAAGCTGCGGGTGCGATTGCATAGTCGCTAATGGTGAAGGCTTCCTTCTCTGTGTCCAGATAGACCTGCAGATGGATTGGTTCAACCGCGGAGTCGTACCTCAGCTCGAGGCGGAACGGGGCTTCCTTCGGCTCTGTGCCTTCCGGGGTGTGATAATCGCTGTATACGGCCTTGTAGGCCTGCGCCATGTTGGCGTTCATCGTGAACGATGCATTGCCGTTGTCGTAGTCGGCGGTCAGTGCGGTGGGGGCGTTGCGCATCAAGACGCTCTCCAGCGCAACGCCGGTAATCGGCTCGCTTAGATAGTGTGTGGTATCCAGCGTATGATCGAAAACATCCTTCACGCCGGTCATACCATTGACGGTGACCGTGGTGGCATCTGTATCCTGCACTGGGTACCAGAGCATTGCCGTGACACCGTAGTTGTTCATGGAAAGTTCAGCGGCGCTATACTCTTTGCCGTTGATGGTCACGCTGGCGTTGCTAAGATCCACGAACTCGCTAAAGGTAACTGTGATGGGCACATGCTGTCCGCTGGCATAGGTTCCCGCCGGAGCCGTGACGCTTTGAATGGTGGGGGCGTCCGTGTCCACCAGGCTGGCGGTGACGTTGCTGGTATTGACGGTGGCGGAGGAATATTGGGTATCGCCATTTACATTCTTCAGATACAGTTCGAAGGGCAGATAGTACTGCTGTGCCCCTCTGTTTTGCGTAGTAGACTGCAGGGAGATGCTGACCGTACTGCCCTTGTTAATCGTACAGTCCAGCGCTTTCGTTCTGTCGCGGCTGAGATTCAGAGATGTTCCATTGAACTTGTACTCCGTCAGATAGAACGGGGCATAGTGTTGTGTGGTACTATTATAGCCATACGGCGCAGGGCCAGTATAGGCATCTACGCTTTTGCTCCAGTCAAACTTGATGCTGGCGTCGATTTGGTATGGCTGATAAAATGGGGAGGAGCCGCCGGGAAGCACCGAGTTGCGGGCACCCTCCAAAATTCTGATGGTATCGCTTAGCGCAACGAAGTCCGGATTTTCGGCACCATTGGCGACAGTGTATTTATCTGCCAGCAAAGGAATGAACATATCCTGATATATTACGTCTGTATTTTCGTATCTTTTCGCATAGGGCGGCGCGGTCATTGATGTTTGTATTGTGGGGACGCCAACCGTCTTTATTAGCTTGAGCTGACAGTGGTCGGCATAGCTGGCGCCGTCATAGAACACCAGATTTTCCGCATCGTAAAATTCAATCATCCCCAGCAGGTCGCCATAGGAATAAGAATTCTCGAGCCAGGCTGGGTTCCCTCCTTTGGTTTGAACCTTGACAGTGATTTTACAACCACCTAAACTGAAAGTTGAGCCTACGTCATAGGTCAGCTTGTAGGACCCGTCGCTTTGCTCGACCCCACTCACCGCGCCTATCGAGACCTCCACATTGGTGATATAATCGCTGAGCTGGCCTTTTTGAATGCGGTAGGAAAAGCCGGCCGGTTTTCCTCTGTATACAGTAAAAGGCCCGGAGTTCCAGGTGTTGTTTGCGAGATTCCCCAGCGTTTGGCTCATCATGCCGCTCATATCCACCGTCTCAACGCCCTCAGGCTTTGTGGCAGAGGCGGAATACCGCAAGCTGATGCCCTGCAGCTCCAGCTGCTCCATCAGACTATTGAGATTCTCCAGTGCTTCCCCGGTAAACTCCCTGCCGGAGAAATAGGTGTCCTTGATCCGCTGCAGCTCCTGTTCGATTTGGATCATGGTCTTCAAATCGCCCAGCGCCACCGGAGTCCCATCCACGTCGGCTATGCGGGTGAGATCCGTGGCGGGATTTTCCAGCAGCTCCATGACAGCCGCCAGTGTCAACACCCGGCCGTCCAGCGTGATGGTTTGATCCACCTTGAAATTGCCGTCTTCATCCAGCAGCCCCAAAGCGTTCAGCATGGAAAGCACCTGGTCGCTGCTGCCGCCAGTCAGGGCGGAGAGCTGCTCCAAAATCACCTGATTTTCCTTGGGCGTGTTGCCCAGCGAATTGCTCAACGCTGCAAACGCCGCTGTCGGCAGCATGGTCAGCACCATGCAGCAGACGAGCAGTATGCTAAGTATTCGTTTTTTCATTGGCTTTTCTCCTCCTGTTCGTGTCGGTTCGGTTTGTCCGCCCCGCCTTTTTTCTGGTTTTCTCTGTTTCTGAGCCGGAAGCACAGCGCGGTGAACGCTGCCGCCGCGGTAAAGGAGACAACGCCTACCAGCACATAGCCGCCCGCGTCCTCCCGCAGCAGCATCGCGCCGAACACGCCCCATGCTTCCGGTTGCCCCGGCCCGACGACCGTGCCCGCCGCCTGCATCAGTGCCGCGAACAGCAGCATACACATAGCGCTCAGTCCATAGATGCCGCGCCGCTGCCTCCGGCGGGTGTTTTCCCGCACCCGCTGCTTGACGAGTGCGACCCGTCTTGCGGTATCGTACATTTCGTTTGAACCTTCTCTCTGGATTTATTGAAATGCGGCTTAAAAACCCCTTCACTTATATAGGTACAAAAAATCGAAAAAACTCTCACCCAAAACGCAAAATTTTTCAAAAAAATTTGAGAGCCGCCAAAAAGCAGCTCTCAAGGAGGGAATGTTCGGTTATTTTCTCCGCGATAAGCGGAAAGCGGACAGCTTTCCCGCCGCCACCAGCAGCACCGGCAGGGCGTAGGCCACATACTGCGCCGCGCCGCCGTAGGCGATGAGCAGATTGTAGATGGCGTGGAGGGTGATGGCCGCGCCCAGCAGCCCACAGGTGCCTGCGATCTTCAGCCACGTCCGCTGCCACGTGTATGCAAGGCCACCGCCGACGATCAGTCCGCAGAGGACGTGCATCGCGCCCGTGCCGAAGCCACGGAAGAAGATGAAGGAGAAGCGGTCCGCGCCGTTCTGGATGAGATAGCACACATTTTCAAAGGTGGCGAAGGCGAGGGCAACCGTGATGGCGGCAGCCTTGATTTTATCCCCCTCCGGCTCAAACACCAGCAGATAGAACACCAGCGGCAGCAGCTTCATCATTTCCTCCACCACCGGCGCAATCTCCGCCGTGGCGGCAAGGGCGTCCGCCTGACATACCGCCGCGAGGAAGGTGTTGATATAGGCCGAAAGCAGGCACACCCCCATCCCGGCAATGCAGAACAGGAAGAAGCGGAGCTGCCGCCTGCCCATGCACAGAGCGGCCACCAGCAGGGGAGATACCATGCAGAGGAAGATGTTTTCGATGTAGGTCATGCGTCCACCGCCCTTCTCGTGGCGGG
>ENA-OPBE01001902-OPBE01001902.1-human-gut-metagenome-genome-assembly--contig:-NODE-1902-length-16769-cov-2.115233_pt1 | contig 16769 bp, 9 predicted proteins | sample MGYA00241066_ERZ501448 | MGnify/ENA primary metagenome ERZ501448 (study PRJEB25962, sample SAMEA2042585) | human gut metagenome | biome: human gut; feature: human-associated habitat; material: faeces...
TTACCCTCAGCATGACAGTGGGATTTGCTACATCCCATGATACCAGGGATACAGAGGAATTGATCCATCTGGTAGATGAGAGATTATACAAAGGTAAAAACAAAGGTAAAAATCAAGTAGTGGCAGAATAAAGCTCTATAAAAATAAGAGAGGAAGGATAAAAATGAGTGAAGTACTGAAAAAAATGGAGACAAGAAGGAGTATCCGAAAATACAAAAAAGATGCGGTTCCACAGGAAATTCTGGATCAGATTCTGGAGGCTGGTCTGTATGCAGCCAGTGGACGGGGACAGCAGAACACCATTATGATCCAGGTTACAGATCCAAAGATGCGGGACGAGATCGCAGCGAAAAACTGTGAGATCGGCGGCTGGGAAGAAGGCTTTGATCCTTTTTACGGAGCACCTGCTATGATCATTGTGCTGGCTAAGAAAGACTGGCCTACCAGAGTGTATGACGGCAGTCTTGTGATGGGAAATCTTATGCTGGCAGCCCATGAACTTGGTGTAGGCAGCTGCTGGATCCACCGTGCTAAAGAAGAGTTTGAGACGGACTGGGGCAAAAACCTTTTGAAGTCCCTGGGAATCGAAGATGAGTATGAGGGGATTGGACATTGTGCGCTGGGATATGTGGACGGTGAGTATCCGAAGACACCGGAACGGAAGGAAAACCGGGTGTATTACATCTAAAAAAGGGGGATAATATGAATAAAATTAAAAGCAAGAAAGTACATATCGCCATAGTTGTTATGGCACTGCTGTTTTTGACAGGAGGATATTTTGCCCATAGTTTTATGGGAACAAATAACGATGATGCCAACATATCAAAGGCAAGTGCAAAAACAGATGCAATTAAAGAGACAGATGCCAGTGAGCAAAAAAAAGCGCAAAAAGACAAAAAGTATGTGCTTGAGGATGATGATTCTCTCAAAGTCACGGTAACCGATGTGGATGTGTCGGGAAAAACATTTAAACAAGTGAAAAAGGAAATGCAGGAAGAGGCAAAAAAGAATGGCGGAGTGATCGGAGAGAAGGAATAGAATATCTCCGTGAGTGTTCCAAAAACGAAGCAAACCTTCAAACTGATACAGGATAAGACCGCTCAGTTTGAAGGTTTTTTATATGGGAAATCACAACAATTATGCAAAAATGCATCATAATATTGTACAATTTTGCAGATTTGATAAAATAAATACAATATATTTTTGCCTATGTATTGAATTATTATAAAAAAGTAGTTATAATGAATCAACTTAGTATCAAAGTATACGAAAAAATGACATAAACAAATATCCAGGAGGTTTTTACATGAAGAAAGGAAAGAAAGCACTTACTCTTTTACTTATCTTTACACTGGCTTTATCTCTGTTTCCGCAGAGTGCTCAGGCGGCCAAGAAGAAAAAGGTGAAATTGAGTAAAAAAACAGTGACTGTAAAGATAGGAAAGACAGTTAAGCTTAAACTAAAAAACAACAAAAAGAAGGTAAAATGGACGGTTATTTCCGGCAAGAAAAATGTGACACTGAGTAAAAAGAAGAAAACCGGTGTTACCATCAAAGGTAAAAAGCCGGGAACGGCCAAAGTACAGGCAAAGATCGGCAAGAAAAAGTATGTCTGCAAGGTGAAGGTAAAGAAAGCACCGTCCGGCAAAAAAGCTACTAATAACAGTGACAAAAAGACCACGCAGGGAAATGCAGGATCCACGGCAGCACCAACCGTGTCTCCAAGTGTGTTTCCAAGTACCACACCACAGCCAACGAAAGTGCCGGACAAAACGATGCTCCCGCCGGATGTGACACCGGAACCAACGGTAAAACCGGAAAAGTCTTATCAGGGGCTTTATGCGGAAGATCAGGAATTCATTGTCAGTTCTGTCTCTTTTGAGAAGGAAATTGAGAATTATTATTTAAGTGATAATGAGATTTATGTATTTCAGGATGAGGCAGAGTCGCTGAAGGAGGTAGTGCCGGATGTGACAAAGTGTGATTTTACCGTTTACTGTTATGGAAAAAAAGCAGAGGTAAAATCTATTTCGGATATTATGTGGAATGCCAAAGATGCAAAAGGAAAGGGAAGCTATACCTTCCGGGTAACAGCTGCGCTGGATGGAAAAGAATACACAGATACGGTCACAATGATAATGGGACGCTGGACTGTGGATTCGCCGACCATGGCATCTGCCAATGAAGTCACGCTGCTGAAACTCACAGCCGACGGCAAAGAATATGAGTTGGAAAGGATGTTGCGAGATCGAGACAGTGATGACGGATATCCTATTTATTACTATTTTAAAGATAAAGATGTGGACTTAAACGAGATCAGTGAGGCAAAGGAGAAAACAGTAACAGTTCTCTATGAAGATGAAAAAATCACACTGGATATATTGAATGTTGGGATGAGCATCTCAGGAGAAACGTACCCGATCCAGGCGGCAGCCTATGAAAGAGGAAAACAGCTGATTGTTCTGGATTGGGTGGATATCTACAAGAAGGTGGACAAAAAGTATAAAGGCGATTATGAAAAGTATGCCGCCGATGTATTCAAGAAGACATCTATCCTGTCTTATGACAATATCGCTTCCATGCTGAAGGACCCAAAAAAATATACGAAGCTGAAGAAGGACCCGGCTGCCGAGTTGAGCTTGTCCGTCCTGATCTCCCTTTTCGAATTGCAACAGCTCACAGGTGATTCTTATTACGATATCGCCAAGGGCGAACGCCTGTATTTCGCCGGCCTGAAAGAGATGTACCCGGAAAAGGCACTTTCTTCGGACGCCAACTTTACGATGCGTGTGAGCTACGGTTCCATCGGCGGCTACCGTCCGTACGATGCTGCTTGGTATGATTATTATACGACCGAGAAGGGGATCTTCGAAAAGGAAAACCCCGAAAGTGACGAATTCTGGGTTCAGCCTGAAATCCTCGACCTGATCCGCAGCAAAGATTTTGGCCAATATGCCAATAAGGATGGAGAGTTGCAGCTTTGCTTCCTTTCCAACAACGATATAACAGGAGGTAACTCCGGTAGTCCGGTATTCGACAAGAACGCTCGCTTGATCGGCCTCGCTTTCGATGGTAACTGGGAAGCCATGAGTGGTGATATCGCCTTCGAACCGGATTTGCAGCGCACGATCAGTGTTGACATACGCTATGTGCTGTATATGATCGACAAGTGGGGAAAATGCCCGCGGTTGATAGAGGAATTGAAGCTGGTGAAGTAAGACGCAGATATGAAAAGGAGACGCGGGTTACGCGGAGGACACACTCTTGCGTGATCCGCGTCTTTTTTATAGTTTTCCCGGCTGTTCTGCATTGCCTCCGCCTCCTAATGAGGATTTGGAGGGCTGCTTGTCGTATGGTTTGTTTTATTATGATTTTTATTTGTTATCGGAATATTTTATTACCTTGTCCGAACATTCTCCCATTGGTAAATTGGCATATTTCCGCATTGGTACATAATGTAAATTCGTTACTTTTGCAGAGAAGAAAAACAAAAGACATGCCATGAAAATATTAAATCAACTTATCATTGGTGCCGGTCTCCTGGCGACAGCCTCCCCGGTGCTGGCTATCGGCAAAACGGAAACGACTGGCGAACGTCCGAACATCCTCTTTATACTTTCCGACGACCATAGCTCGCAGGCGTGGGGGATATATGGCGGAATCCTGCGCGATTATGTGAAAAACGAGAATATCCGCCGCCTGGCAGCCGAAGGATGCGTGCTCGACAACTGTTTTTGTACGAACTCGATCTCCGTACCCAGCCGTGCTGCGATCATGACAGGCGCCTATAGCCATCATAATGGGGTCTATACGCTTGAAGACAGACTCGATCCGGCTTTGGACAATATTGCGAAACGCATGCAGGAGGGAGGGTATCAGACTGCCCTTTTCGGCAAATGGCATCTCAAGACGCAGCCGTCGGGGTTCGACACCTTTTCGGTTTTCCATGACCAGGGAGAATATTGGGACCCACTTTTCAAGACCGCGGAAGGATGGGTAGACGATGATAAAGGGAAAAGTGGCAAGATGGAGAAGGGTTTCTCGACCGACTTGGTGACCGACAAGACGATTCAGTGGATCCGTTCGCGCGATAAGAACCAGCCTTTCATGATGTGTTGCCATTTCAAGGCGACACATGAACCGTGGGATTTTCCTGAACGGCTGAAACATCTCTACGACGGGGTTACATTTCCCGAACCGGCAAATATGATGGAGTTCGGGCCGGAAGAGTCCGGGCGTACATTTCCCGGACAGCCGTTGGAGGACATGGCACGCCGTTGGGGGATTGCGTCGAAAGACCCGGATTCGTGGTGGTGCAAGTATCCGGAACTGCCTTTCTCCATAGAAGGAATGAACAAGGAGGATGCACGCCGGAAAATCTATCAGAAGTTGATTCGCGACTACCTGCGTTGTGGAGCGGCCATCGATGACAATATCGGCCGTCTGCTGCGTTTCCTCGATGAGGAAGGGCTGTCGAAGAATACGATCGTGGTCTATGTTTCCGACCAAGGCTATTTCCTTGGTGAGCACGGCTTTTTCGATAAGCGTATGATGTTCGAGGAACCACTCCGGATGCCTTTTGTCATCCGTTACCCGAAGGAGATCCCTGCCGGGACACGCAATTCTGACATTATCCTCAACACTGATTTTGCCGCCACGTTAGCCGACTATGCCGGAGTGAATGCTCCGGCGTGCAGCGAAGGCCGCAGCTTCCGTGACAACCTGAAAGGCGAGACTCCTCGCGACTGGCGGCAATCCATGTACTACCGCTACTGGACGCATCACAAAATACGTCCGGCTCATATGGGAATTCGGGGCCATCGTTATAAACTGATGTTCCTCTACGGCGACCCGCTGAATGCAACGGGATCGGATAAGGCACCGGTCACTCCGTCTTGGGAATTCTATGATCTGCTCGCCGACCCGCATGAAAACCATAATCTTTACGGTTCCCCAACCTATGCTGGTGAAATCGAGAAGATGAAACGCGAACTCTTGAAACTCCGCCGAGAGATTGGCGATACCGATGCGGCAAATCCCCGGATGCAGGAGATTATGGATGCGTATTATTGGTAATCATCCTTTCTTCATCTTCTTGTACTCGCGTGGCGGCATTCCCATGATCTTGCTGAAGAGGCGGGAGAAGTAGTAAGTGTCTTCGATGCCGATCTTATAGCAGACCTGGTTCACCTTCATGTCCGTAAAGTCTAAGAGCTGGCAGGCCTGCTGTATCTTTAACTGGTTGAAGTAGGTCAGTGGTGCGTAACCTGTCCGCTGGCTGAACAGGACGGAGAAGTGGGAGGAGGAATAGCCCGTATGGGCGGCGATTTCCTGCAACGTCAGCTTTTTCTCGATGTTCTCCTTCATGAAATGGATGGCAGCCGTTACGATATCGTTCTTTTCCGTTTCGTGACGGGCAGCATCCCGATATTGTTGCAAATAGCGCAATGTCCCAAGGTAGTGGTAGAAGATGGAGCAGGCATAGAGTAGGTTTTCATGGCTGTAGCCCATTTCCAGTGTCCGGAGTATTTCTTCGAACATATCGATCCGGTTACTGATGCGGGAGTGCATCCCCGGTTTGATCTCTACCGGACGTGTGCACTGCCTGGCGAAATGGGAAGCCAGCTTTCCTTTAAAATGAATCCAGTAGATTGTCCACGGGTCCTCCTCGTTGGCCCCGTAAGCGTGCGGTTTTCCTGCCGGCAGGATGAAATATTGGTTGGCGGTCACCTGGAATTCCTCGCCTTCCGTCCGGTACCAGCCGGATCCCTCTATACAATAGATAAAGACGAATTGCGTGATCGGCTCCTGCCGTTCCCGGAAATGATGCCAGGCCTTCGGATAATATCCGATATCGGTAATGTGTAAAATGGAGGAAATAGGGTCTTCTTCCATCTCACGGATGATGGGCTGTGGAAGGACAAGCACCCGTTCTCCGCTGAAACCGTCTTTTCTTTTGATCATGGCTAACTGACTTAAGTGTGGTACAAACTTACTATTAAAATCGGAAGATTGTCCATCTCCTTCGATTTTTTATCTATTTATTCTTCCTGCAAAAGGCATTTATTTTGTATTCGTATCTTAATCATTCAATATTAGCAGGTAAATGAAGATTTACGGGTATGGAACAAGGATGACATGGTGATACAAAATGATTATCTTCCCGTAGGGGCAGGGCTCTGCTCTGCCCTTTGGATCCGGCAAGGCGGACGTTATTTTCATTGGGCGGAGTAGAACCCCGCCCCTACGAGACACCATTATTTTATTACGCACCCATAAATCATCATTTACCGCAAATAACTTAACAACTAATTATCATGAAACAAACGACAACCTATTTATTACTGATCTGCCTCGTCTCGGCAATGGGTGGATTGCTTTTTGGTTACGATTGGGTCGTAATCGGGGGAGCCAAGATTTTCTATGAACCCTTTTTCAATCTGGAAAGTTCGGCGGCACTCCGAGGTTGGGCAATGAGCAGCGCTCTGATCGGTTGCTTGATGGGAGCTTTGTTTTCGGGTGCCTGGAGTGATCGCTACGGACGTAAGAAAATGTTGATCGCGGCCTCTTTCCTTTTTGTCGCTTCGGCCATTGGGACCGGGGCGGTGGACTGTTTTTTCTGGTTTGTCGTCTACCGTATTGTCGGAGGATTCGGGATCGGTATTGCATCGAACGTCTCTCCGGTTTATATTGCGGAAGTTTCTCCCGCATCCGTCCGCGGCAAGTTTGTTTCGCTCAACCAGTTGACGATCGTGTTAGGCATTCTGATGGCCCAATTGGCGAACTGGCAGATCGGCGAATATTTTACGGCCGGCAGCGAGACGCTGAGTGCGGAAAGTATCGAATGGGCTTGGCGTTGGATGTTTTGGGCTGAGCTGGTTCCGGCGGGATTGTTTTTTGTCCTTTCCTTTGTGATTCCAGAGAGTCCTCGTTGGCTGGCTACGGCCGGACGGTCTGGCGAGGCTGGTAAGATCCTCATGCGTATCAGTGGTGCGGAGTATGCCGGACAGACGCTCTCTGAATTGGGACAGTTGAACGGAGATAAGCAAGAAAAGGCCAATTGGGGTGCTCTGTTGCAACCCGGTGTGAGGAATGTACTGGTAATCGGGATCGTACTGGCTGTTTTCCAGCAGTGGTGCGGGATTAATGTGATCTTCAATTATGCGCAGGAAATCTTTTCGGCTGCCGGCTATGCCGTGTCCGATGTCCTGATGAATATCGTGGTGACGGGTGTGACGAACGTGATCTTTACGTTTGTCGCCATTTATACGGTGGATAAATGGGGGCGGCGCACACTGATGTTTGTCGGTTCGGTAGGGCTGGCGATGATCTACTTTATTTTAGGGACTTGCTATTTTTTAGGGGTAAACGGCTGGCCGATGTTGCTCTTGGTCGTTTTGGCGATTGCCTGCTATGCGATGTCCCTGGCTCCGGTGGTCTGGGTGGTGCTTTCTGAAATTTTTCCCGTTCGCATACGCGGGATGGCAATGGCGCTCTCTACCTTCTTTCTTTGGGTGGCTTGTTTCCTGCTCACTTATACCTTCCCGATCCTGAATGAGGCGGTCGGCGCTTCGGGAACATTCTGGCTATATGGCGGGATCTGTTTGGCCGGCTTCCTTTTCATACGGGCCAAGCTCCCGGAAACCAAAGGTAAGACACTGGAAGAACTGGAAAAAGAATTAACGAAATAATTTGAGAATATGGCAGAGATTGTAAAAGTTTGGGAGGAAGATATCCTTCTCCCTACCTATGGCATTGGTAAACCGGAGAAGAATCCGATGTTCCTGGAAAAACGTGTGTATCAGGGAAGTAGCGGGGTCGTATATCCGTATCCTGTAATTGAAAAGATCGAAGATACTTGTGAGGATAAGTCCTATCATGCCGTGTATCTGGAAAATGAATATATAAAGGTGATGATCCTGCCAGAATTGGGCGGACGGGTACAGATGGCGTACGACAAGGTCAAGCAACGTCATTTCATTTATTACAATCATGTGATCAAGCCGGCCCTGGTCGGACTGACTGGCCCTTGGATCTCCGGCGGTATCGAGTTCAACTGGCCGCAACACCACCGTCCGAGCACGTTTCTTCCAGTGGATTACTCGATCGAGAAAAAGTCGGACGGTAGTGTGGTTGTTTGGGTTAACGAAAGGGAACGTATGTTCCACCAGAAAGGGATGGCCGGGTTCACATTACATCCGGGCCGGGCTGTTCTGGAAATACAGGGAAAAGTATATAATCCAACCCCTGTTCCGCAGACGTTCCTCTGGTGGGCGAATCCGGCGGTTGCCGTGAACGAGCAATACCAGTCGGTCTTCCCCGGTGATGTGAATGCTGTGTTCGATCATGGAAAGCGGGATGTTTCGCGCTATCCGATTGCTACCGGAACCTATTATAAGATGGATTATTCGGCAGGTGTCGATATCTCCCGCTATAAGAATATTCCCGTGCCGACGTCCTACATGGCGATCCGTTCCAAATATAATTTTGTCGGCGGCTATGAAAATGATACCCATGCCGGTGTCCTGCATGTTGCCAACCACCATGTCTCTCCGGGCAAAAAGCAATGGACCTGGGGAAATGGCGATTTCGGGCAGGCCTGGGATCGTAATTTGACGGATGAGGACGGTCCTTATATCGAGTTGATGACAGGAGTCTATACTGACAACCAACCGGATTTCACTTGGTTGCAGCCATATGAAGAAAAGACTTTCACCCAGTATTTTATACCATACCGGGAATTGGGTGTGGTGAAGAATGCTTCTTCCGACCTGTTGATGAACATCGAACCGGAGGGCAATGCTTCCCGCCTGAAAATCTTTGCTACTTCGGTGCAGAAGGATTTGCATATCGTGGTGGTGAAAGAGGACGAACAAGTTTTGGATATCATTCGTGATGTCACACCTGAAATGATCCTCGAAGAGTGGGTTCCGGTCGATACCCTGACAGGTCTTCGCGTCTCTATCTGTAACTCAAAGGGAAAACTCCTTCTATCTTGGGAACCTGAACCCAATGAGATAAAGGAAGTACCCGAACCTGCAAAAGCAGCTCTTGATCCGAAGGATATCCAAACGACGGAACAGCTTTATCTGACCGGCTTGCATCTTGAGCAATATCGTCATGCAACCTATGCCGCAACCGACTATTATGAAGAGGCGCTCAGCCGTGATCCGGATGATGTCCGCAACAATAACGCAATGGGATTGTGGCTGATCCGCAAGGGGCAGTTTGCAAAAGCCGAACCTTATTTGCGTCGTGCTGTCAAGACACTGACAGAAAAGAATCCGAACCCGTATGACGGCGAGCCTTTGTATAATCTCGGGTTGTCGCTGAAATATCAGGGTAAGACGGATGAGGCCTACGACTATTTCTATAAAGCCTGTTGGAATGCTGCCTGGCAGGATGCCGGTTATTATTCGCTGGCCCAGTTGTCCGCTTCGAAAGGAAACTGGGAAGATGCTTTGTATGAAATAGATAAATCCCTGCTCCGGAACTGGCATAACTTGCGCGGCCGCCATCTGAAAGCTGTCGTTCTCCGTCATCTCGGACGAGTGGACGAGGCCTTGGACCTGATTCGGGAATCCCTTGCTATCGACTGCTTCAACTTCGGTTGTAGTTTTGAAGAGTATCTGTTGACGGGTGAGAAGGCTGTCCTGGATGATCTGCTCGTACGGATGCGTTCGGAAGGACATAATTACGAGGAATTATCGCTCGATTATGCCTCTGCCGGTTGCTGGGAAGAAGCCTTGAAAGTGGTTGAGGTTGCATTCGAAGTAGTTGCCTCGGAACGCACATTGCTGTATTATTATAAAAGCTGGTTTTTGTTATCCTTAGGCCGTCTGAAAGAGGCTGAAATGGCTATCTGTGTTGCTGAGCATCAATCGGCCGACTGTTGTTTCCCGAATGCTCTCGAAGCGATCAAGGCGTTACAGGAGGTAATCCGGTTTGCAGATGTCGTACCCAAGGCTCATTACTATTTGGGTAACCTGTGGTACGATAAGCGGCAGTATCCTGAAGCGATAGCCGAATGGGAGAAGTCGGTCGAACAGGACGATACGTTTCCGACGGTTCTTCGTAACTTGTCACTGGCCTATTTCAACAAACTGGATAAACAGCAGGAAGCGGTGGCTCTGCTCGAAAGGGCGTTTAAGCTGGATATACGGGATGCCCGGATCCTGATGGAACTCGACCAACTGTATAAGCGTCTGAACCGTCCCCATGCCGATCGCTTGGACTTGTTAGACAAGCTGAAAGAGGTGGCTTTCTCCCGCGACGATCTTTATTTGGAATATGTCACCTTATTGAATCAGCTAGGACGTTATGAAGAAGCGATCCACATGATCGATGCCCGCCGTTTCCATCCCTGGGAAGGGGGAGAGGGAAAAGTCCCTGCACAGTATCAGCTGGCACGTGTCGAGTTGGTAAAAGCCTGTCTGAAAGCCGGGGAGAATGAAAAGGCATTGGACTTGATCGAAGAATGTTTCATCTATCCTCATAATTTAGGCGAGGGGAAACTCTATGGCGCCCAGGAAAACGACTTCAATTATTACAAAGCCTGTGCTTTGCAAGCATTGGGGCGTGAAGCCGAAGCGCGTGAATTGTTTCTGGCCGCCAGCACCGGGAATAGTCAACCGGCAGCCGCCATGTACTACAATGACCAGAAACCGGATAAGATTTTCTACCAAGGTCTTGCTTTCCGCAAGTTAGGACGTGAAGATGAAGCCCGAGGGTGCTTTAACCGACTGATCGACTTTGGCGAAAAGCATTTGTTCGATACCTTCAAGATGGACTACTTCGCCGTTTCACTTCCCGATCTCCAGATTTGGGAAGACGATATGGACAAAAAAAAACGCATCCATTGCAACTACCTGATGGGATTGGGGCATCTCGGACTCGGCAATCTCGACAAGGCGGAACGTTATTTTCACATCGCCGCCGGAATGGATAATAACCACCAGGGCGTACAGATACATTTGCAAATGGTCGGAAACCTTATATAGTGTAATGAACGGACTGATATATAAATTACTTAAACTGATAGAATTATGAGACAGGTGAACTTCTTTTTATTTTGGGCCTCGATAAGCTTGATATTCTTTTTATCCTGTAAAGAGACTTCTTCCGAACTGTCTTTGGCAGGTGAATGGCAATTCGCTTTGGACCCGGCGGATGTCGGAATAGGGCAGGAGTGGCAGAATAAAGACTTGGAAGATGTTGTTTGTCTGCCGGGTTCATTACAAGAACAGGGGAAAGGCAAAGATGTCAGCTTGGATACTCGATGGACTGGACAAGTTGTCGATAGTTCCTGGTATAATGCTCCCGAATATGCCAAATACCGGCAATCGGGCAATATCAAAGTACCTTTCTGGTTGAATCCGAACAAGCATTATGTAGGTGTAGCTTGGTACCAGAAGAAAGTGAATATGCCTTCCGGTTGGGAGGGCCGTCCGGTTATTCTCTATTTGGAACGGACACATTGGGCGACAACTCTCTATATAGACGGTAAGAAAGTCGGTGAGCAGAATTCCCTTCAGACTCCTAACCGTTTTGTTTTAGAAGGTATGCAAGCCGGAGAGCATACGATTACATTGCGTGTGGATAACCGTCTTTATGTAGATGTCGGAATAAATGCACATAGTATTTCCGATCATACACAAAGTAACTGGAATGGAATTATCGGGGATATCAAGCTGTCGGCAAAACCTTCCCGGTATATCGAATCTGTCCAAATCTATCCGGATCTAAAGAAAAAGCAGGCTAAATTAAAGATACGACTGACAGGAAATATCGGAAAAGATAATTCGACTATTTTCTTACGGGCGGAGACCGCTTCAGGAAACCCTGTAGGTGAATTTGTTCAGGTGGAAGTCGATGCAAAGAATTCGGATGACCATATCGAAGCAACTGTAGATATGGGAAAAGATTTAAAAATCTGGTCAGAGCATACCCCGAATGTTTACAGGATGAATGTCTTACTGCAGTCGTCGGATGGAGTTGACAGAAAGACCTACGATTTCGGTTTCCGTGAGTTTAAGGCAAATGGTACACGTTTTGAGGTCAACGGACAGCCTGTCTTCCTACGTGGTACGCTCGAATGTTGTATATTTCCACTGACAGGATATCCCGCCATGCAAAATGATTATTGGGCTAAGATCTACCGTACCTGTAAGGAATATGGCTTGAATCATGTCCGTTTCCACTCCTGGTGTCCTCCGGAAGCGGCTTTTCATGTGGCCGATAGTATGGGAATTTACCTGCAAGTAGAATGCGGCGGATGGGCGGAAGTCGGTAGTGGCAAACCACAGGATCAGTGGTTGAAGGAAGAGAGCGACCGCATCCTTGAAGAATATGGTAACCATCCTTCTTTCTGCATGATGGTCTATGGCAATGAACCCGGTGGGGCAGACCAAGCACACTATCTTTCCGGTCTGGTCGATCATTGGAAGAAGAAAGATCCTCGCCGTGTCTATTCTAGCGCAGCCGGATGGCCGTATGTGGAGAATGCTGACTATTGGAATACTCCCGATCCGCGTATACAGGCCTGGGGTGCCGGTATTAATAGCATAATCAACCGTGAGGCTCCCCGGACAGATTATGATTTTGCCGGCAAAATCCGATCGGATATGCCGACTGTCAGCCACGAAATCGGGCAGTGGTGCGTCTATCCTAACTTCAAGGAAATAGATAAATATACAGGTGTGCTGAAAGCTAAAAACTTAGAAATATTCAAGGAGACTTTAGCCGATAAAGGTATGGAAGATATGGGAGAGAAATTTCTCTATGCTTCCGGGCGTTTACAGACTCTTTGCTATAAAGCAGATATCGAAGCTGCTCTCCGTACACCGGGTTTTGCCGGTTTTCAGTTACTTGACTTGCACGACTTTCCCGGACAGGGGACTGCACTGGTAGGTGTGCTTGACCCTTTCTGGGACGATAAAGGGTATGTGACTGGTGAGGAATACCGTACGTTCTGTAACAGCACTGTTCCGCTGGCACGTTTTCCGAAAATGGTTTGGTTGAATAATGAAAAACTGGAAGTCCCGCTGGAAATAGCCCACTTCGGCGAGAAGCCGCTTCCTGAAACAATGATCCGCTGGACTGTCTCGACTGTGGATAAACAGATATTGAAAGAAGGTTCTTTCACGCGTGAGATACCCCTCGGAAATTGCATCCCGGCCGGAACGGTCCGTTGTGATCTGGCCGGGATCAAGGAACCTTCCCAACTTCTTGTCTCCGTTCAGATCGGGGATTCGGATATGAGGAATCGTTGGAATATCTGGGTCTATCCGGCAGTGAAAAAGACGGTAGATAATCTCCCGTATGTTACGACACGTCTGGACCGGACGGCTCAGGATAAACTGAATAAAGGTGAGTCCGTCCTGCTGCTGACCTATGGAACTGTCCCCCCTGAAAAGGGAGGTGACATAGCCGTCGGCTTCTCCAGTATCTTCTGGAATACGGCTTGGACCCGCGGGCAGGCTCCGCATACACTTGGTGTTTGCTGTGATGCAAAACATCCGGCATTGGCTGCTTTCCCGAATGAGGGAGTAAGTGATTATCAATGGTGGGATCTGATGAACCGTTGCGATGCCATGATCTTAGATGACTATCCGAAGGATTTCCGTCCGATCATTCATATCGTCGATGACTGGTTTACAAACCGCAAACTTGGAATGCTTTACGAAGCCCGTGTCGGGAAAGGCAAATTGTTAGTTTGTGGTGCTGATCTGCAAAACGATTTGAACAAACGCCCGGCAGCGGCCCAGTTCCGGCAGAGTCTTTTGGAATATATGGCGTCCGAATCGTTCAACCCATTGCAGGAGTTAAAAATAGAAGATGTATTATACACTAAATAAGAGCAAAGAATGAGTTTTAAGAAATTTGCATAAGCGCATGTCTGTTGGCTGCCTTGCTGTTTGATCACTTGTCCAAGACTTGGGATGAGGGCGAATATGTTCCATGTCCTTGTCTTGGTCGAACAGGGCGGAACGTTGTGTCTGGTGATCCCCCGAAGGAGGCAAAGTTGTTTCCGTAATTTATCCTGATCTGGAAAGGGGGGATTGTGTAATATTGTTTCGTTAACAACAAAGCACATCCTTTGGGAATAGCAGTAAATTCCGGTTCTTCATCGAAAAAAGGCTTTCTACTATGAGGTATGCGGTTTTTCACAACGAAGACGGTTGCCATCACTGTGAGTTGCCGGGACCATAGACTATGAAGACGGTCTTCATGGTAACGAGGACGGTTGTCACGGCGATGAAGACGGTCGTCATGCCGACAAAGGGGCAAATCTCTTTTGATATATTCAGGCCTGCGGAAATATTTGTTTGCAGCAGGGGATTCTTCGGGAGTTCAGTTTTTCTACAATGTTAGGATATTCAGCTTTTTGATAACAAAGGAATTTTGTTTTATATGCTTTGCTACATAAGGAAAGGGGATATGTATATTTTGCCCCCTTTCCTTTATTTTGCCAGATTTTCCAAACAGCAAACGCTTGCAACAGCAGTATTCTTGCTCTACCTTACAGGGGTTATATTGGTTGTGCGAGCTTTAGAAGATGTCAATTCCAGCAAGGGCATCAGCTTCCGTACGGGCGGCGATTTCTGCTGCTTCCACTTGGATGTAGCGGGCTTTTACCATTTGCTTGAAATGATGGTAGCGTTTGGACGGGTCGTTGATCAGGTTGCCGAATTCGAAGCTTTCCATCTCTTTCCAGTTCTTTCCGTCATTGCTGATCCGGATGATACCGGCTACCGTGCCTTTATCTTCTTGTTTTTGTGGGGTGAAGGCAAAGCCGCTTAATATATGTTCGCTGCCGAGATCGATAGCAAGAAATTGTGCAGTCTTGCCGATTACTTTCCATTCCTTCTTGACCAGTCCGAACCGTTCCTGCAAGATAGCTCCTTTTTCTCCGTTCAGGATGGCTACTGCTTTCAGTTCGTTGTTTCCCATCTGGAAAGGATCTTTATATTCGGTAGAGCCTGCCGAAGGTTCCGTTCCATCTGTCGTATAGTAGATCTTGAAACCAGCGTTCAGGTTCTCCGCAATGTTTTCGCCGTGCGCTTTCCAGCCGAATTCCTGTGGCATCGGTTCGATGGTAACCAGTCCGTCCATGTTTCTCTGTGCGCTCAACCGGGGCGGACGGGCTTTGTAGTGATGGGCGGAGATGGTACAGATCGCAGGTGTCAGGCGGGATTCGAGTATGCGGACCCGTATCTTGTCTGTCGTGACATCGGGGAAGCGCAAGATTCGTTTGTAGCCGATGTTGGTGGAGTGGGCGATCTCCTTCCATCCTCCGTCGATCCAGGCGTCCACGGCGTGTTTTTCCACTCGTTCCCCGTTGGTGGCAATTGCTTCCTGGAGAACCAAACGGTTGAGGGTGACAGGTTGGGGAGTGGAGATGACGATTCCCGGGCCGTCTTTATCGACCGTCACGTAGGTGTCTGCATTTTGGTCGAGAACTTCTTTCGGGCCTTCTGCCTGACGGAACAGGTCGGTCCCGTAGGTTTCCCGGATTCGCTGGCCGGTACCTTTCAATACGGCTACATCTGCTGGTGAGAATTTCCCGTCCCGGTTGGGCGGGATGTTCAACAGGAAGGTGGAGTTGCCTCCTACGGCACGTTCATAGATGTCGAACACATCGTCGGTGCTTCGTACTTTTTGGTGCGTGTCGTCCCGGTAGAACCAGCCTTCACGGATGGAAGTGTTGGTTTCGGCCTGCTGGTAATGCAGGTATTTGGCTTTATAGAGTTGTTCACGGCTTCCGAGGTCTTTGTCGGTCATATCGGCAAAGTTCGACATCGTGTCCGGATTTGCTTGGTAGGGGATCACGTTCCATTCGGTCGACCGTGTGCCGCCGGCTTCGTTACCGCACCACCGGACATCTTCCCGTCCGAAGATAACGGCTTCGGGAGCAAGTGCCTTGATCAGTTTCTTCCAGGCGGGGTAGTTGTAGGTCTGTCCACCTTTTCGTTTGGGGTGTGCCCCGTCGAACCAAACCTCGTGGATCGGACCGTATTCGGTCAGGATCTCGAAGAGTTGGTTGAGGAAGTATTCGTTGTAGTCGTCCACTACGAACTCGAAACGGGTCTTGTTGGCAAAAGGCCGTCCGGGAACCTCCCGTGGGATGGTTCGTTTGGTGTATTGGCTGAGGTTACCGTACAATCCTTCGGGGTTTTCTATTTGATAGAGGTCTGCCGGCGACAGATAGACGCCTAACTTCAACCCGTACTTACGACAGGATTCGGATAGGTCTTTCAGAATGTCACCTTTGCCGTTGCGGAAACCGGTGGACATGATGCCATGTTTCGTATAGCGGCTTTGCCATAGGACGAATCCGTCGTGGTGCTTGACTGTCAGGATCACCATTTTCATGCCGGCCGCTTTCATGGCTTCGCACCACTGATTCGTGTCGAGCTCTTTCAGGTCGAAGACTTTTGGGTCTTCCTTTCCGCTTCCCCATTCCAACCGGGTGAAACTGTTCGGTCCGAAATGGATGAAGGCAATAAATTCGTTTTGCAACGCCGCTAACTGGTTGGGCGAAGGCACGACATGGGCTGCTTTTTCGATGATGTCCGCGTGATTGTCGCCAGCTTCGATCTTGATCGTGTTCTGAAACTGCATCTGCTTGTCCTGAGCTTGCCCTTGTAAGGACAGCATGGCTCCAAGTAGGAGAATAAAGGTGTGTTTCATGTTTATAACGATTTTAATTTTTGTATGTTTATATATAACGATATTGGGGGTGTGTCAAAATCTCCTTGTCCCCGCGCT
>ENA-OPBE01001904-OPBE01001904.1-human-gut-metagenome-genome-assembly--contig:-NODE-1904-length-16755-cov-2.100000_pt1 | contig 16755 bp, 11 predicted proteins | sample MGYA00241066_ERZ501448 | MGnify/ENA primary metagenome ERZ501448 (study PRJEB25962, sample SAMEA2042585) | human gut metagenome | biome: human gut; feature: human-associated habitat; material: faeces...
GCTGTGTCCAGTTCCCGCAGGCCGTTCCGCGTGTTTGTATACAGGATCGGAAATACCATCAGAAACGAAATCACAACCGAAAGATTCTTCGACGAAACCCATATCAGGATCAGAATCACAAAAGAAGCGACCGGCACTGCTTTCACTGCTGCAACCAGCGGCGTCAGGAGTTCTTCTGCAATGGAAAACCGACCGGCAAGTGCAGCTCCTGCAATTCCCGCCGCCGCACCAAGAAGGAATCCGGCTCCGATGCGTGCTCCGGAAAACAGCAGGGACTGCCAGAAGAACGGTTCTGTTACAAGCGTAAAAAGGCGTTTCAAAACAGCGGCAGGAGATGCCAGAAGGATCTCCTGCCCGACAAAAACACTTGCCGCCTGCCAGATCATAAGCCAGAACACGATCGGCCAGCGCTTCGTTTTTCTCTGTTTCTCTTTTTTGTCTTTATTCGGAATAATAGAAGTCATCTCCTGGAAGTTCTCCTCCGACTGCCTCCGGGTTCTGGTCTTTGAGTACACCGAGATAACCGGAAAGCTTCTCTTTCATCTCATCACCGGTGATGCAGACAATGTTGCACGCCGGAAGCGCTTTCTTTGCGACTGCCTCCGGAACAATGTCATAATCCCCGATCAGTTTTGCCGCCTCATCCGTGTTTTCGGTTACGTAGGATACGGATGCCTGGTAAGCTTCCATGAAGTCTGCAACTGCTTCCGGATGCTCCTTGGCAAAGGCAGTGCGCACAACGGTAACACCTGTCACCAGTGTGCTCGCCGTTCCTTCGGACTTCTGGATTTTGTTCCATTCTTCGGTCAGGTCAAGTGCGATGCGCAGCGTTTCTTTTTTCGTCTGTGCCGTCGTTACAAACGGCTGCGGCAGCATGGCGATTCCATCGGCATCTTCTGCAAGTGCTGCCACGCACTCGGCGTGTTCGCTCTTCCACTCGATCGTTACGTCCTCACCCGGTACGAGACCGTTCTTTTCGAGGATATAATTCAAAGCATACTCCGGAGTTGCACCTTTGCCGCTCGCATAAATGGTTCTGCCCTTCAGATCCGCAATGGAATGTACGGTATCGCCGTCCTCGACGATATAAAGGACACCGAGCGTATTAACTGCGAGCACCTGCACGCCACCGTTTGTCTTGTTGTAGAGTACGCTTGCAAGGTTCGCCGGAACCGCGGCGATATCCACCTCTCCCTGTACCAGTTTTGCGCTGACCTCATCCGGGGCAGCGGCAAGTTCAAACGTGTCCGCAGGTGACTCTTTGCTGTCGTTATCGCTCATCATTTTTACCATTCCCATGCTGGTCGGTCCTTTTAATGCAAGCACATGGACCAGTGTCTCATCTTCTGTTTCCGATGCTGCTGTGCTGCTCTCCGTCTGCGTACTTTCTGATACTGTACTTTCTGATCCTGTGCTTTTTGTCCCGCTGCTCTCCGTCTTTGTCTCTGTCTGGCCGCATCCTGCAAACAGAAGTACCATTGCAAGAATCGCTGCCGCAAAGCCCATCTTTCTTTTCTTTTTCACTTTTGTCTCCACCTTGCTGTTCTTTTTAGTCTACCAGCTTGTCCAGTTCTTTTACATATTCTGTCTGGCTGGAAATCTTGTGTTTTGCCTGCGCCGCATATTTGTTGACTGCCGCCTGCGACTTTTTGATTGACTGCATCGTGCCGGCTCCTGCCACGCATCCGCCCGGACAGGCCATGCCTTCGAGAAGATAACCGTTGTACTTTCCGGCCTTTGCCATTGTCAGCAGTTTCCGGCATTCCTTCAGACCTTCTGCATTTGCCATCTTGATTTCGCGGTCCGGGTATTTTTCACGGATTACATTTTCCACAGATTTTGCAACGCCGCCGGAGACAGCAAAGTTTCTTCCGTCCACCGATGCATCGCTGACGCCGTCCGGATCTTCCTCAAGTGCACTCACATCTACCTGGCGCGCATCGAAAATGCCCGACATCTCTTCAAACGTCAGAACGAAGTCCACCTCACTGCGGACAGACCGGCGCATGGCTTCCAGTTTTTTCGCCGCACACGGTCCGACAAAGACAACCTTCGCATTCGGATTGTGTTTCTTGATCAGACGCGCCGTCAGCGTCATCGGGGTCAGTGCCATCGAGATACAGCTTGCGTAATCCGGGAACAGTTTCTTCGCCATTACAGACCAGGCCGGACAGCAGGATGTCGCCATAAACGGCAGTTTCTCCGGAACTTCGTTCACAAAATCCTCTGCCTCCTGTGCCGCACAGAGATCCGCTCCGATCGCAACTTCAAAGACATCCGCAAAACCGAGCTTTTTCATCGCCGCACGCAGTTTTCCAGGCGTTACTTTCGGTCCGAACTGGCCGACAAACGCCGGTGCCAGCGCTGCATAGACGCGCTCTCCCGACTGGATCGCACGGATTACCTGGAAGATCTGGGATTTGTCCGAAATAGCGCCGAACGGGCAGTTGACGAGACACTGGCCGCAGGATACACATTTCTCGTAATCGATATCCGCTTTTCCGTTCTCATCTGAACCGATGGCATCCATTCCGCAGGCTCTCGCACACGGACGCTCCTGAATGATAATAGCCTGGTATCCGCATACCTTGGCACACTGACCACATTTGACGCATTTATCCTGATCAATATAGGATCGTCCATTGGTGCGGTCCAGCGTAATGGCCTTTTTCGGACAGACTTCCACGCACGGATGTGCAAGACACCCCTGACATCCCTCCGTGATCAGAACCCGTTTTTCATGACAGGCATTGCATGCAAATTTGATGACATTAATGAGCGGCGGTGTATAATACGTCTCCGCCTGGTCCGCCAGTTTGATATTGTCCGAGATCGGGGCGTGCTCTGCCGCGCTTCTGCACGGAAGTCCCATTGCAAGGCGAAGCCGCTCTCCTACAATCGCCCGCTCCAGAAACACATCATTTCTAAAATTTCCGACCTCGCCGGGAATTACACGGTAAGGAATTTCCTCGATCGTCTTTTCCACCGGAGAGTCCACGTCATACGCCATTTTTGCAACTTCCGTAAAAATGGCATGGCGGATTTCCTGAATTCTTGTTTCTACTCCTCTCATTCTTTCTTCCTCCTGCTGTATTTTCCTCCGCATCTTTTCAGTTAAAATTATTCCGCTTTCTATTACTATACTTGATTTCGAAAGTATTGTCATCTTTTTCCCGTATTTTTGCTGAAAAATTTCGGTCTGCACAAAAAAGAACCTGCCGTCTCTGTATCATTTCACAGAAGTGACAGGTTTCTTATTTTTACCGCTCCCAGAGATCCGGGGCGAGTTCGTCTTTTTTCATACGCTGCATCAGTTCATCCACAGCCTGTTTCGGGTTTTTGTTTTCAAACAGAACCTGATTGACTGCCTGAATGATCGGCGTTTCGATTCCGAATTTTTTCGACAGGGTAAGACCCGCTTTTGCGGAATAGACGCCCTCGACGATCATCTGAACTTCATCCATCGCCTGCTGCATCGTTCTGCCCTGGCCGATCAGGTATCCGGCTTTCCGGTTCCGGCTGTGAACGGAAGCACACGTTACAATCAGGTCGCCGATACCGGAAAGACCGTAGAAGGTTTCCGCATGGGCACCCATCGCCGTGCCGAGCCGTGCAATTTCCGCGATCCCGCGGGTAATCAGAGCCGCTTTCGTATTGTCGCCGTAGCCAAGACCATCTGCCGTTCCGGCTGCCAGTGCGATGACATTTTTCAGAGCTCCGCCAAGTTCAATTCCCGTGATGTCCGGGCTTGTGTAAACGCGGAAGACCGGACTCATGAACACATTCTGCACATACAGTGCACTCTCGCGGTCATGCGCGCCGACAACGATCGTGGTCGGCAGGCCGCGGCCGACTTCCTCTGCGTGGCTCGGTCCGGAGAGAACAACGACATTCGCTCCCGGCACTTCCTCCTCGATGATCTGAGACATCGTCATCAGGGTATCGGCTTCCACGCCTTTTGCCACATTGACGATGAGCTGGCCGTCCGGAATATCCGCCGCATACTTTTTACATGTGGTTCGCACGTACGGGGATGCTTTTGCCATCACAAGGATGTCCTGTCCGGAAAGGGAGCCGCGCACATCGCAGGTGAACTTCATTTCATCCGGCAGTTTTACGCCCGGAAGCTTCGTCAGATGCTCTCTGTGTTCCTTTAAGCTCTCAATTTCCTTTTCATTTTCCGAGCAGATCGTCACGTCATGCCCGTTGTTGCAGAGCAGGAGGCCGAGGGCGGTTCCCCAGCTTCCTGCTCCGATGATGCTAATCTTTGCCATATTTTATTTCTCCGACTTTTTGGATAAATACGTTTTCCGCTCTGTTCCCGCGATGAGACGCTTGATGTTTGCACGGTGCTCCCAGAAGGCAAGCACGGCAAGAAGCGCGATCACCACGTACATCTCATAGAGATACGGCGGTTCCAGCGCAAAGCAGCCCGCCTGTCCCATGATAACGGCCATTGCAAAAAAGACAACGTAAACCATCATGGAACCGAGGGAAACATAGTGTGTTACTGCAAGATTCAGGAAAAACAGCGCTGCACAGACCAGCGTGATTCTCCAGTCAAACGAAATAATCAGACCCGCGGTCGCAGCGATTCCTTTTCCGCCGCGGAAGCCTAAGTAAAGCGGGAAGTTGTGGCCGAGAATCGTTCCGGCCGCAGCATACACCGTCAGCAGTTTCAGCATTTCCGGGTGCGATGCACCGAAGATCAGGCGTACCGTCAGGACCGCCAGAATGCATTTGATGCAGTCGCCGGCAAGCGTGATGGCGCCTGCTTTTTTCCCTAAAGTCCGGAGCGCGTTGGTCGTTCCTGCGTTTCCGCTGCCGTGTTCCCGGATATCAATTCCCTTCGTCCTTCCATAAATATATGAGGTCTGAAAAAGGCCAAATGCGTATCCGATCAAAAGGCATATGATCCGTACCATAACTCTTTACTGCTCCTTCTCTTTTCGTTCTCTGATGATGAATTTCAGCGGTGTGCCGCGGAAGCCGAACGACTCTCTGATTTTATTCTCCAGATATCGAACGTAGGAGAAATGCATCAGTTCTTTGTCGTTGACGAAAATAACAAATGTCGGCGGTTTGACCGAAACCTGTGTCATGTAGTAAATTTTCAGTCGTTTTCCACGGTCTGACGGCGGCTGCTGCATTGCCATTGCCTCGGTCAGAATCTCGTTCAGGACACCGGTCTGTACGCGCAGGTTCTGGTACTGCAGAACCATGTCGATCGTCTCGAACAGCTTCGGAAGACGCTGTCCTGTCTTCGCAGAGATGAAAAGAAGCTCTGCGTACGGCATGTAAGCCAATGTATTTCTTACTTTTTCGGTAAAACGGTAGATCGTCTTGTCATCTTTTTCCAAGGCATCCCATTTATTTACCGCAATGATCATACCTTTTCCACGCTCATGGGCGATACCGGCAATTTTGGCATCCTGCTCGGTGACACCCTCGGTTGCATCGATCAGAAGAACGACGACATCTGCGCGCTCTACGGCAGATACTGTACGGATGATGCTGTACCGCTCCAGCTCCTCTTTGATCTTGTTTTTCTTTCGAAGACCTGCGGTATCGATGAAAATATATTCATTTCCATTGTGCATGATCGTGGTATCGATCGCATCGCGCGTCGTTCCGGCGATATCGGATACGATGACACGGTTCGAGCCCAGCAGTTTGTTGACCAGGGAGGATTTTCCGACGTTCGGTTTTCCAACAATGGCGATGCGCGGAATCTCGCTCTCCTCCTCGTTTTCCATCTCCGGATCAAAGTATCCTGTCACCTCATCGAGCATATCGCCGATGCCGAGCTTTCCGGATGCGGAAATGGCGTGCGGCTCTCCGATGCCGAGGTTATAGAATTCATAAACATCCATCATCTGACGGTCGAAGTTGTCGACTTTGTTGACCACCAGCACAACCGGCTTGCGGCTTCTTCTGAGCATATCAGCTACTTTTGCATCGGCATCTACAAGGCCCTGACGGACGTCAGTGATGAAGATGATGACATTTGCGGTATCAATGGCGATCTGCGCCTGGTCTCTCATCTGGGAGAGAATGATATCTTTGGATTCCGGCTCAATACCGCCGGTATCTACCAGCGTAAATTTGTGGTTCAGCCACTCCACGTCGGCATAAATACGGTCACGGGTTACACCCGGTGTGTCTTTTACAATCGAAATATTGTCTCCGGCTAATACATTAAACAGGGTGGATTTACCCACGTTCGGCCGGCCCACAATTGCTACAATCGGCTTGCTCATACATTGTTCTCCTTCTGTGTATCGTCTCCTGGTTTTCCTCCACAACTGCTTTCACCAGGTCGCTGCCCGGCTCATCGATAATCTGTACCGGTGTTTTCAGGCGCTCTTCCACCTCTTCCACCGTCACATCGTCGAGAAAGACGTTTTTTCCCGAACGGAGCATGTTGCACGGAAGCAGCAGGCAGTCGCCAAGATCTCTTCCCTCTAACTGCTCCATCAGATCCTTTCCGGTAATCAGACCGGATACGGTAATGGATTCTCCAAAGAAATAGTTGATAATCGTGACAACCTCCGCCTGTACATTCGGATATTTTTCACGAATTTTCTGCATGTGTTTTTTCAACGACGGCGCCGCAGCTTTTCCGGTCGCAATCGTTACATGGCGGTGACGGTCGTCCCCTTCTCGTTTCGAAAGTTCTTCCGCAACCTCGTCCTCCAGAAGCCGGAGCATTCCCACTCCGTTTTCCAGCTGGATATAGCCATCGTAATTTTCCTCCTCCGGGATCGGCTCTCCCGCCAGCAGATACCATTCATCACCAGCATGGATAAAGTGAAGTCCCCACTGTTCATACAGCTTTTTCTGCCATTTGTGAATCGTGGCAAGAACTTCTTTTGCATCCTCCCTGGTAAACGGTTCCAGAGGCGCCAGTCCGTCGCGGTACTTCGAAAGTCCGACCGGGACAACCGAAACACTTTTCAGATGCGGCAGATATTTTGACAGATCCGAAATACTGCGCTCCAGCTCTGCGCCGTCGTTGTATCCCTTGCAGAGCACAATCTGTCCATTCATCTCGATTCCCGCCTCGTAAAGGCGCTGGACCTTCGGAAAGATATTGCCCGCAAAACGGTTGTGCAGCATTTTGCAGCGGAGCTCCGGGTTCGTTGTCTGGAACGAAATATTGATCGGTGCCAGATGGTAGCGGATAATCCGGTCGATATCGTGGTCGCTCATGTTGGTCAGTGTAATATAGTTTCCCTGCAGGAAGGACAGACGCGAATCGTCATCCTTAAAATACAAGGTGGGACGCATTCCCGGCGGCATCTGATCGATGAAGCAGAAAATGCAGTTGTTGCTGCAGGAACGGTACTGATCCATGAACTCGTTCTCGAATGTGATGCCGATTTCCTCGTCATACTCTTTTTCGATTTCCAGGTCCCATTCCTCGCCGTCCTTTTTCCGGATCGTGAGTTCCAGATACGTGTCGTTGGTCTGGAAGTGGTAATCGAAGACGTCCTCGATGATTTCCCCGTTCACGCGGAGCAGTTCATCTCCCGGTTCGAGTTCCAGTTCTTCGGCAATACTGCCCGGTTCTATTGTCTTGATAATATGTTTCGTCTTGTTTTTCACAGATCTTACGTTTTGGCCTTTCCATTTACTTCTTTATAACTTCTCTTTGCCCAGTAAAAAGCGTGCTTTTTTTGCATACCTTCCGGACATTCATCCATTATAATAACAACAACCTGCACAAAAAGCAAGGATTCTTTCGTTTTTTGCTTGACGCGCCCTTTCCCAAGATGATATAAATAGGAAGTAAATGGTTTGTAAAAAATGTCGATTACTGGAGGTTTGTATGGCTAATTTAGATTTACTTGAAAATTCCATTCCGGTTGCTCCGTTAAAGCTCGCAGCTCTGCCGGGCAGTATGGAAATGGCAAAAAAAGTTGATTCGTATCTGGTTCAGTTCCGTAAAGAGCTCGCCGAGCGCCGCAACGGGGTTTCCTTTTCCGGATATTCCGAGGATTCTTTTCTGATTGACTGCGAGTGCCCGCGTTTCGGTTCCGGCGAAGCAAAAGGAAAGATCAACGAATCCGTCCGCGGTGCCGATCTTTACATCCTGGTTGATGTCTGCAACTACAGCATCACTTACAAGGTCTGCGGCTACGAGAACCACATGTCACCGGATGACCATTATCAGGATCTGAAACGTATCATCGCTGCTGCAACGGGAAAAGCACACCGGATCAACGTAATCATGCCTTTCATTTATGAAGGAAGACAGCATAAGCGCACCAAACGTGAGTCTCTCGACTGCGCACTTGCTCTGCAGGAGCTGATGAACATGGGTGTTTCCAACTTTATCACCTTCGACGCACACGATCCTCGTGTCATGAACGCAATTCCGCTCGGCGGCTTTGACAACTTCATGCCAACCTACCAGTTTTTAAAAGCCCTTCTTCGTTCCGTTCCGGATCTGACGATCGACAACGATCATCTGATGATCATCAGCCCGGACGAGGGAGCGATGGCGCGTGCCGTATACTTCTCCAACGTGCTCGGCGTCGATATGGGTATGTTCTATAAGAGAAGAGATTACTCCACCATCGTAAACGGAAAGAACCCGATCGTGGCACATGAGTTCCTCGGCGATTCCGTAGCAGGAAAAGATGTTGTCATCATCGACGATATGATTTCTTCCGGCGAAAGCATGATTGATGTTGCTGCTGAATTAAAGAGAAGAAAAGCAAAGAGAGTCTTCTGTGCGACAACCTTTGGTCTGTTCACAAATGGATTTAAGAAATTTGATGAAGCTTATGAAAACGGCGTTATCGACCGTGTTCTTACAACGAACCTTGTATACCAGCCGGAAGAACTGCTTTCTAAGCCTTGGTATATCAATGTAGATATGAGCAAATACATTGCTTTATTAGTTGATACGTTAAACCACGATTCTTCTATCAGCAACTTATTAAGCCCTGTTGAAAGAATCCAGCAGCGTGTTAAGGAATACAACGAAACACATTACGGCAAGTAATATTAATGTATGCAGGCTTTGGGCGCTGCCCGGCAAAAAGGGATAGGAAAATGTTGATTCACATTTTCCTATCCCTTTAATTTATGGCTTGTTCGATTTCTCATCTACCCGCATCAACGGACGACTTTGTGCCGCTGTCGGCACAAAGTGTTATGTGAACAAGCTTTGATTTATGGCTTGTTCACATTTACCACTCTCCGCGTGCCGTTGCATCGGGATCGGTTCTTGTCGTGGCGTCAATATCGCCATACTGCATCGGTGCCGTTGTCTTTGGCTGTGCCGGTGCTGTCGTCCATCGCTGATACGGTGTTGTTGTTGGCACCTGTGCTGTCGTGGACGGAACCTGCTGCGGTGTTACCTGTTCAATACCTGTCGTTTCCGGCACAATTGCTGTAGTTTCCTGCGGTAAGGATTCCGTTTCCTCCTGTACTGCCGCTGTCGTCTCCGGTTGTGTTGTCTGCTGTGTAACCGTACTGAAATCTGTTACAGGCAGATTGGTATGCACCGCCGTCATAAAATCTTTAAAGATTGCATTGACACGGCTGTTGACACCGGACATTTCTTTTGGATAATCGTATCCTGCCCATACCGTTGTGGTGTAATACTTGCTGTATCCGCAGAACCATACATCTTTGCTGGCATTTGTCGTTCCCGTTTTTCCGGCAACAACTGCATTTTCCACATTTGCTGATGTTCCCGTACCGCTTAATACAACTTCTCTTAACATCTGTGTCATCATGCGCGATGCACTTTTATCATAAACCTTGCTGTCACGGTTCGTTTCATTGACAACCGTTTTATTGGAAGCATCTACAATAAGACGGATACAGGTTGCTTTTCTGTATACACCGTCATTGGCAAGTGCTGCATATCCGCCTGCCATTTCTTCCGTTGTCACACCATACGTAAAACCGCCTAATGCACCGGCATTGTAATCTTTATCCACCCAGATTTTATGAAATCCCATTTTTATTAAAAAGGAACTTCCCGTCTTTGGCGTAATCTGCTGATAAATGTTCCATGCAACCGTATTTTTAGACCATTTTACGGCATCTGTCAACGTCATCTCTCCGGCATAGCTTGCATCGGCATTGGCAGGGCCGCCGTCAATCTGCGAATCGGTAACCTTCGTATCCGGCGTATTGCCAAGCTGCAAATACGGTGTGTAGACATTTAACGGCTTAATACAACTGCCCGGCTGGCGGTAACTCTGATACGCACGATTTAAAACATAGCCCTTGATGTCTTCCTGACTGCGCGAACCGACAATCGCCACCACATTTCCGGTGCTGTTATCCACACACGTTGCCGCTCCCTGCATACTGTATACACCTTCCGAAGACTTTTCCGTATATGCCGCCAGATTGTTATCTACTGCCTGCTGTAACTGATTTTGTATATTCATATCAATGGAGGTGTAAATGCTGTAGCCACCGCTTAAAAGCTTCTGCTGACACATATTGTAAAATGTATCATACGTAGCTTCATATGCATTATAATCGTCTTCCGAACTGAAATTATAGCGGAAGGTAAAGCCCGATACACTCATCAGCGATTCGGTTGCACAGTGCCTTGCATACGTTACAACCGAATTGTTAATCTCCTCTGTCTGATGCGGATTTAAGACAACCTCTTCTGTTTCAGCCATATAGCGGTCGAGCGAACCAATATCATCCGCCTCGTAAAGCTGCTGTAAAATGAGGTTTTTACGCTGGACGGTATTGTCATAATTTGTCAGCGGATTATAGCGTGTCGGATTGTTGGGAATCGCCGCGATAAAAGTCTGTTCCGCAAGCGTAAGCTCTGACACGGATTTGTCAAAATATCCTCTTGCCGCAGCTTCCACGCCATAATATCCGTTTCCGAAATAAATATTGTTCAGGTAAAATTCCAAAATCTGATTCTTACTGTACTTCTTTTCCAGACCGACCGCAATAAAAATCTCCTCAACCTTACGCTGCCATGTCACTTCCTGCGACAGGAAAATATTTCTTGCAAGCTGCTGGGTAATGGTACTTGCCCCCTGCGCAATATCATTGCTTTTCTGATTAATCACAATGGCACGCAGAATTGCCTTGATATCATAACCGGAATGTTTATAAAACTGGCGGTCTTCCATGACGACAAAGGAATTGACCAGTGTCACCGGAATCTCCTGATACGACACATAATACATATCCTTTGTATTCTTCATTGTACAGAGTTCCTGGTCATTCGTATCATAGATAATCGTTGTCTTTGAATCTTTAAAGGTACTGACCGAGCTTGCCGCTACATAAGAATCCGCCGCACGTTTTAAACGCACAACCGTAATCACTTTTGGAATCAGATAAATGAGTCCCGCAAGCACCGCAAGCACCAAAACTGCCCGTATGATTTTCTTAAACTTTTTCATGCAAACCTCTCATTAGTGTTTCATTAATAAATCCGATGTTTCATCCTTCTTAAAAATCATCTTATCTGAGTAACGCACCGTGATATTATTCACATTAGAAATCGCTTTTTTTAACACAAGAATCACCTCGGTCTTTCGGTTGGTCGTTGAAATGGTATCAATAACCAGACCGTCACTGGTGCTGTTTTCTTCCCGGTTAATCAGCTGATCCATCGTTGTTTCTGAAAAACTGCCGTCTGCATTTTTCACAACACGGTACAGATTCACACGCAGCTTATCGACAATCGCATTAGACACATAAATGCCCGGCTCATTATATTCTTTCTGCATCGTATAATCCGATGCCATAATATTCACCTGATACATCGGGAAAAAAGTATTGCCGTCGCCTTCGGATACAATGTCCTCTGCATCAGCAATGCCATAAATAAAATCTGAATTAATGTAGCCCAGCACCTTGAGCTTTTCACCCGCATCTGCACGAATGGTATAATCCGTGCCATCCTGCATATTGAAAATGCGGATACTGTCCGTATCATATTGCGAATGATTTTCGCTGTATGCAATCATATTTCTGCCTTTAGAAACGGCATACGTTCCCTGTGCCAGCCCTGAAACTTCTGTCATGACTTCACGGCTGATTAAATTAATGGCATACAATGTATCGTCAATTAAAATATAAAACAAATTGTTGTCATTCACATAAGCAATGCCGCCAATGCGTTCTTCCATACTCTCATAGGAAACATCTACCGGCAGATACAGTTCTTCCTGCACCACATTTTCCCCATAATTATACGAACACAGCGAAATGCCCATTTCCCCTTCGTGCGCACCACGGCTCATGTAGCCGCAGATCAGAAAATAAAGGCTGCCTTCGTCCGATACGCTCATAATGCGGATTTCATGCTGGCTGCCGCGTTCCCGGATATTGTCCGAATCCTCTGCATCAAATGAAAAGACCTTTGTTAATTCTGAATTGTCCGAATCCAGTTCCCAGAGTGTATTCCGGCTGACAAATGCCGTATACTGCCCATTATCACTTGCCTGCGCCATCACATCCGTATCCGGCTGTATACCCAGATTAATTTTGGAGGATGACAGAAAATCATTCTGACCGTCAAAATACTGCCCTGCCTCACGCTCATAATCGAGCAGATACAATTTACTGCCGGACTGGCGTATTTTATAGTAATCTTTTACACGATATGTATCATAGGAATCATTATCATTTTCTGCACCCACCATATAATCTATTGTAATTTCTGCCGTTTCCTGACCAATCTGTGTAATTGAAGGAATTCTGTCACTTTCAATAAACGGTCCTAATTCACCCCAGCCAACCTGTGACTGCTTACTGTGAATATTGACCTTTCCGAAATTGGAATTATCTCCGGAAGATGTCGTTTCCAGATACTGTGTCAGATTTTTCAACTGTGTCTGGTCATACGCATAGCTGTTGAGTTCCAGCACATAATTCAATTTATCCTGCACCTGAAAATCCGTACCGCTGATAATCCGCGTGTAATAATAAATTTCTTCCTGCTTTTTTGTCGATATCGTAACCTCTAACAGATATTCTTTATTGTTATCAATCAGATTCTTAATATTAAGCACAACATCTGCACGGCTTTCGTCCTGCGTATAATCTTCTACTTTTGTATTTTCAATCAGCGATAAATCGCTTAAATCTCTTACCTTGTACGAAACACCCTCTAATTCCTGTCCATACAAATCCACTACAACGGACAATTTCTTATCTGTCGGCAGCGGTGTCAGTGTTTCTCCCATCATTGAAGCATCGACTTTCTGTGTATAACCGTATAACCGGTTATACAACTGGCCTTCTTCGGTCTGCATCATAACGACCGGAAGCGTTGCCTGTGTCATTGTCATTGTCGATATGGCTGACGTCTCATAATTCATGGATATAAATGTAACCACGACAGTTACCATAAATGCGACTGCCAATATAATATATTTATATGTAGCATTTTCCCTGTTGTCCATAACTTAATCCTTTCCATTATCCATCTGCGGCCTATTCGCCCAGCAGTTTATTTAAGGTCAGATTCAAATGGAGTGCTTCCTCCATATTTTTCAATGCTTCTGCTGCATTTTCACTGTCTTTTCCGGTATAAACCGCACGAATCAGCAGATTTTTCGGTGTATGTTCCATATCAATAAATTCCAGTATCTGTGTGTCATACCCTTTTGCTGTCAGAAGATTTGCCCGTACGGCATCCGTCATAATTGCCGCCATGCGTTCTTTTAAGATACCATACTGCAACACCGGCTGTAACAGTTCATTTTCCATCATTCTGTTGGCTTCATGCTGGCAGCACGGTACGGATAAAATGACTTTTGCGCCCCACTGCACGGCTTTAGCCAGCGCATAGTCCGTTGCCGTATCACACGCATGCAGTGTCACCACCATATCAACCGCATCAACATCGGTATAGGATGCAATATCCCCGACAAGAAATGACAGCTTTCCGTAGCCGTATTTGTCCTTTAACTCATTACAGTGTGCAATGACATCTTCCTTTAAATCCAGCCCGATAATACGGATATCATAGCCTTTCAGTTCCTTTAAATAATAGTACATGGCAAAGGTCAGATAGGACTTTCCACAGCCAAAATCAATAATCGTCTGCTCCCGTTCTTTGCTTAACTGCGGCAGAATGTCTTCGACAAATTCCAGAAAGCGGTTAATCTGACGGTATTTATCATACTTCTGCCGTACAATTTTACCCTCTTTGGTCATAACGCCCAGATCAATCAGAAATCCAACCGGCGTTCCTTCCGGCAGAATGTAACGCTTGGTACGGTTGTGCGACAAATCCCTCTGCACCCGGACTTCCTTACATTTTTTGTATTTCACGGTCTGGCTGTGCTTCCCGGACAAAATCTGTGCCGTTGCATCGGTCATGGTAAACTGTGCCTGCTTGTAGTCCTCCTGCATCCAGTCTGTAATCTTCTTTTTCAATTCGTCTTTTTTATAATTCTTATGAAATACTTTCCTTCCGATAAACTCTGAAACCTGATATTCTATTTTATCTTTCATGGCAACCGGACGTACCTTTATCTTTACCGGAAGTTCTTTGTTTTTCTTTTTTAATCCGCTGATTGTCAGATCAATCAGATTCTTCTGGATGCACTGTTCAAGTAATTCTTCTATCGTCACTGATTTGTTCCTCTTTTACTTTCAAATATTGATGAATAGTTTTATTTTAATCTGTTTACCAAAAAACTACAAGCCTAAATGCAGATTTTCATAGTCTGCCGTTTAGTAATCCTGCATATTCATCGGTGTCGCAAGATACACCGTGGTTTCATTTTTTTCTTCGTCATATCCGATGCAGATATTGACATTCACCTTGTCTTTTCCTATCATAATATAATTTTTAATCCCTTTGTTATATGCGTATACAGTATACACATCTTCCATATGACGACCGACACTTAGTTTTGCATTCATCATATCAAGCATATCCTGTGCAAACTGCTCTTTCTGCGTATCGGTAAGCGCCCCATGAATCTGTCCCTTTAAATTGACATTGACTTCCGTATCAATCTGCATTTCTTCCATTATCTGACGAATGAGCTTCTCATATGTAAAAGAAGCATCTACCGTATTTTTTAATGTCACACCGATGTAAAGGTACTGCTCGTACTCCACATTTTCCTGATGAATCGTTATAAATCTGCAAAGAACACTGCCGTTTTCACCGTTTTGGGAAAGCTGCATTGTTTCCACATTGTCCCGGCTTGTCTGTTCTATCGTATACCGGTTAATCCCTATTTTTTCTGCCGCCTTTTCCAGGATAATCTCTTTTGCCGTATCCGTAAGCTCCATACTGCCATATTTGCCATATGCAGAAATATCTGCGCACACTTCCTTGTAGGATGCACTGCCAAACGCACTTAAAACATTTTCCTGCACACCCGTCTGCGGCATATTCCAAAATACCCTCGCCGCCGCTATCAGCCACAAAATTCCCGCAATAACACCCGCGGTCTTTTGCAGCAAAAATCCCGCCTTTCTGTGTGTTGTCTTATTTATATTTTCTTGTTTCTTCCTGTTTTGTTTCTGTCCGTTTTTTAAAATCGTATCCTGTATTTTATAACAGATATAATCCCAACAATCCCTATACATAAATAAACCTCCCAACTTATGGTATTCTTAAGTATCGCCATAAATTGGAAGGTTTATACATTTATTTAGCGTGCTGCACCCAGTCGTGCAAGAGAACGCTTTAACGCTGCTTCCGCACGTACCACATCAATATGCGGATCGTTACTTGAAAGTCTGCGTTCAGCTCTTGTTTTGGCTTCATTGGCACGATTTACATCAATTTCTTCCGGCCACTCTGCAATTTCTGCAAGCACCGTTACCTTATCCTGTAAAATCTCAACAATTCCGCCGTGTACAGCAGCTTTTTTTACATCTCCATCTACATGAATATTCATAACACACGGTACCAGTACTGATGTAAGAGGAATATGTTCTGCATATACACCAATCTCACCTTCCGTTGTGGAAAGCTCTACCATTGTCACATCATCATTGTAGAATACTCTGTCAGGCGTGTTTACCAACAGCCTGAATGTCTTCATATCTGCCATTGATTCCTCCATTCTTACCCGTGTCGTTTAACCTGTTACAGATTATTTACACTTTGCAAGTACGTCATCAATATTACCGCAGTTTAAGAAGTAACTTTCAGGAATGTCATCATACTTACCTTCGATGATTTCCTTAAAGCCCTGAATTGTTTCACTAATCGGCACATATCTTCCTTCCAGACCTGTAAACTGTCCGGCTACGAAGAATGGCTGTGACAGGAATCTCTGTACTTTTCTTGCTCTTGATACGACCAGCTTATCATCCTCTGAAAGTTCGTCCATACCAAGGATTGCAATGATATCCTGCAATTCTTTGTACTTCTGTAAAATTTCCTGAACTGCTCTGGCTACCTTATAATGTTCTTCACCTACAATACGTGGGTCAAGGATTCTGGAAGTAGACTCAAGCGGGTCTACAGCCGGATAAATACCAAGTTCTACGATTGAACGTGAAAGTACGGTTGTCGCATCCAGATGTGCGAAAGTTGTAGCCGGAGCCGGGTCCGTTAAGTCATCGGCAGGTACGTATACGGCCTGTACAGATGTAATAGAACCGCTCTTTGTAGATGTAATACGTTCCTGTAATGCACCCATTTCCGTCTGAAGTGTCGGCTGATAACCAACGGCTGAAGGCATACGTCCTAAAAGCGCTGAAACTTCGGAACCAGCCTGTGTAAAACGGAAAATATTATCAATGAAAAGAAGTACATCCTTACCG